>Ga0066641_10000312_pt1 | contig 22301 bp, 23 predicted proteins | sample CryGeyCG2114_065_FD_59509 | JGI IMG/M metagenome (GOLD analysis project Ga0066641, IMG submission 59509) | Groundwater microbial communities from aquifer - Crystal Geyser CG12_big_fil_rev_8/21/14_0.65 | ecosystem: Environmental > Aquatic > Deep subsurface > Groundwater | place: USA: Utah: Grand... | reverse complement strand
CTTGGGCGTATTTTGTACGTTTCGCGATTTCGTGAATTGCGGCGAAATCACCCTTGCTGGCAAAGGCAAATCCGGCTTCGATAACGTCAACCTTCATACGGTCAAGATTTTCGGCCACGGCGATTTTTTCTTCCATGGTCATAGAAGCGCCTGCTGCTTGCTCGCCATCACGCAAGGTGGTGTCAAATATAATAATTTTTTCTTTGCTCATAGTTTTTCTATATCACCTAGTTGCATTTTTCGCAATATTACTTTATTTTAACCATTATGCAAGAATATGGTTGGATAAATCGAGAATTGAAAGCTATGAATCCCACTTTACGGGTACGTGGTGGCGTGAGGAAGCATCCTGCACGTGCGTGGACGGAGGTTTTTGAGGACAGGCAGCCAATGGATATATATGATAAGATTTCGCGCGGAATGCCCGGAGGTGTAATAATAGATATATTCTCCAATCGTCCGGGTAAGGCGGGCCTTTCAGAGGATGATTTTTTGTTGTGTGTTGATTGTTATAATTCAGGTGGCGTGCATTTACTGACTGCAACAGACTTTTCATATAACTTTCAAAACAGAGTTGCACATATTGGGCATGTCTCCGTTTATCAAGAGAATGGACATGGTATGGCCCGACAGCTTATGCTGAATATAGTGGAGGTATGGCAAGAATTAGGGATGAAGCGAATTGACCTAGAGGCGCAAGATGTTGGGGGGTATGCTTGGGCGAAATTTGGGTTTGTTCCAGAATATGATAGCTTCATTCATTTAGTTACAAGTATCGGGGATAGAATTAAAGGGCTGGGCAGCCAAATCGGTGAGGAGCATGCGGAAGAAATCTTGTCTTCTTTTAGGGGAAGAGAAAGAAAATACGCGCTGTGGAAAATTGCCGATGATAAAACTCCGGTGGTCTATAATGGCGAGGAAACCACGCTTGGCAAAGCTCTACTGATAAGTCAGTGTTGGAATGGTTACTTGGATTTTGCCGATGAAGCCGCGCGCGCCAGATTCAATGAATATACAGGCGCAAATATTCAATCACCCGCGCAGCATGTAGGTTGTGGTGGAACAATGCCGTTTTATCGATAAAAAAACTTGCACTTGCGCCTAAAAATAGTGTAAAAAGCCCGCTTAATTAAAATATATTAATGAATATGCTGAAAAATACATATAAATACGCTGGATTATCCAACCCTGAATATAGCAGGTTTGGAATATCTGAGAGAGTGCGTTTTGATGGTGGTGAGGAAGATTACCGCGTGACGGAATCAGGCGGAAAGCATTATCTCCAGCCATATTATGAGCCGACTGATGATGGTTTTGGTGAAAGGCTAAAATATCTTGATGGGCTGACGAAAAGATTCTTCCGCCATGCGCCTTTTGATGTGGAAATAAATAGGTCAGAAAGAGATATTGCCGAGTTCAAGGCGGGATATGAGGACATTGATGCGGAAGTAAGCCCGCATGAAAAGAAAGCTACCGGACAAATGCTAATCGGTATGATGATGGGGCATTGCCAGAGTTTATGTCGAGGAATGATAGACTTGCAAGAGCGTGTGGTTGATAAGAAAGAATATATTGCGCAGGTTCAAGAGGATGCAATCATTGATTCCGATAATATGGGTGCGGAGTATTATGATAGTTTGATTAGTCAGTATAGTCCTGAACCAGAAGAAGGAAATATAGCAGTCCTCCAGCAAAGATTGCAGGAATATTTCCTTACTATTGCGGATGATGGATTACGGCAATCTATTGATATCAGGGAAACCGGATTTGATATTGATAAACGCGATGTTTGGAAAGTTATGTATGAAGCCGCCTCGGAGGTTTTCAAAACACCTTTGCAGGATAAGGCTGAAACATCGTTTTACATCAGTCGGGCAATCAAAATTGGCGATGCATTTTCTGCAATAGATAAGGTTGCCGAGGAAATGCAGAAGATAATCGGAAATTCTGATGAGCTTGCCGATATATTCGATGCCGAGCATTTGGCATTCTTATGCAAGCAAAGAGCCTGTGTGCGTGGTGGTATTCCCGGAGATTTCGAGGCGGTGGCAATTGCCAAAAAAGTCGCGATATTCCAGATAGAAGAGGAAGTTGCAAAAGCTAATGGCGAAGGTATTTCTGCGGAAATGCTGGAAAAAATTGAGTTATTGCACGAAGGGACGAAAATCATGGAGTTTATGGCAGAAATGCGCCATGAAATAAAGCATACGGTGGCAAATTATGCTAGCCGCGTTTATGAAATTACGGCTGCGCCTATTGCTGCTTCAGAGCCACCTATCCGCCAATAATTTCCTGACATTTTGCGGCGATTTCTTTGCGATTTTTCAGCCCTTCAATCGGTTCATGCAAAGTTACATCCACCTGCACTTTGCCAAGCTTCAGAAATTGGTTTATATGCGGGGCAAAATCCATATCACCAATCCATGCAATTTGGGAGCGCTCATTACGCTGAATCGGCAAGCCGTTTATATGCGAATATTTGATGGTGACGGGTTGGATGGTAATATCCATATCCTCAGCGATTTTGAACAGGGATGATTTGAAAGGCAATTGCTTCACCCCATCTCCGGTTGTGCCTTCAGGGAAAAATATCAGATTTTTTCCGCGCTTTAGAGAGTTTTCTAATAAGGTGAGATGGCTACCTGCGGCGGATTTTTTGCGATTGATGAAGATTGTTCCGGTAAGCGCTGCCACCCAGCCGATAATCGGCCAACGTGCAACTTCTGCCTTGGAAACAAAATGGCCGGGCAGGGTTGCGCCAAGCACCATGATATCGAGATATGACATGTGGTTTGAAACAAAAACCAGCGGCTTGTTTTTTGAGATTTTTGCGCCTTTGCGGTGAATTCTCAAGTTGAACAATCTGCTAACCGTCTGATATATAAGATTATTGCTCTTCGATACCAAGGAAGGTCTGAAAATAGAGATGAAAGCAATCGGCAGTGAGATTAAGAGTACGATAATCCCGATTATGACTACACGCTTCATTCTGCTTCGTTCTGCGTCTTATAACGCTCAAGATATTTTTTGGTGATTTTCGCAGTTTTCAGAACAATGCAAACATCGGTGGTGTTATATTCCTTATCCTCAAAAGTCCCGTCACCGATATAGCCGCCAAGTCGCAAATAACCTTTGATAAGCGGTGGCATGGAGGCAAAAGTGCGTTTATCATCATAGCTATCTGCCGGGACTAAATTCATCGGGCAATAAAGCTCATCCAGCGCGCGTGGGCAAAATTCTTCCGGTGCAAGATGGTTGTAATATAAATATGAAAGTGCTGCGGCATGTTCCTTGTGATTTGAGCCGGGAAAGCTGGCGCAACCGAACATAAGCTCAATGCCGTGAGTTTCGGAATAGCCGGCGATTGAGCGCCATAAAAGCTGCATGGTCGAGCGGTCACGATAATCTTTATCAACGCAAGAGCGTCCAAGTTCCATAACATCGCCGCTAAAATAATTCAGCATTTTATCAATTTCATATTCGCCTGCACTATAGAATTTGCGTCCCTCAGGAAGCTGGGAGCGGCGTAAAAGGCGATATGAGCCAACAACTTGTCCTTTGTCCTTATCAACCACAAGCAGATGGTCGCAAATCTCATCAAATTCGTCAAAATCGCGCTTTTGGGCTTGGGCTTCAGGGCTTGCTTTTGCTCCCATTTCCTCGCAAAAAACTTTGTAACGCAGCTTTTGCGAAGCAATAATTTCTTCCTCGGTGGTAGCAATATAGGCTTGCAGGCTACCTACGTTAATACTTTCTAATTCACGAGATTCAATTTTTTTCATAACCTCAACTACTCATCTTTGGGAACGCAATATAATTCCAACCTATGATCCACAAGTTTTAATCCATGTTCTTGCGCTATTTTTTTCTGCAATTTCTCAATTTCGTGATTGATAAACTCAATAACCTCACCGCTGCGGACATTGATGATATGGTCGTGATGTTCATCCGGAGCTTGTTCGTAGCGCGCTCTGCCATCGCCGAAATCATGCTTCTCAATGATGTTTTCCTCTTCCAGCAGCTTCACGGTTCGATATACGGTGGCAATAGAAATTCGCGGGTCAATTTTATTCGCGCGGGCATAAACCTCTTCAACAGATGGATGGTCATCCGAGGAGGCAATTATATTGGCAATAACCCGCCTTTGCTCCGTCATCCTTATGCCTTTTTCAACACATTTTTGTTCAAGGTTATTTGTCATAATTGCGATTATTACACGGATTTCCAGCCTATTGCAATTGCAAATCAGTATTACTGATTATTTCTGATTTCAGTAGAAGAAATCGGGATTTTGCGGATTCTGTGATAGGTGATTTTATCCTTATGCCGCGCCCATGCTATGCCTTTGACCGCAGGATAAAATAGCTCGGCACGGTCAAAAACATGAATCTCGGCAAAATGAAAGATTTCCTCCCATTTTTTCCATTTCGGTAGCTGGATGAGATTATCCGCACCCATTATCCACACGAATTTATCACCACGGAAGCGCCGCCTGAGTGCAGAGAGCGTATCGGCAGTATATTGCGTGCCTAGCCTGCGTTCAATATCGCTAACGATAATCTTAGGGTGGCGGGCAATTTTTTGGGCAGATTCAAATCTTTTCTCAAAGCTCATCATGTCTGTGGTGGATTTGAGCGGATTTTGCGGGGAAACCAGCCACCAGAGCTGTTGCAGCCCAAGCTGCCGGATAGCAACTTCGCTGATATATAAATGCCCTGCATGTGCAGGGTTGAAGCTGCCGCCTAGTAATCCGATTTTCATTTTTTAAGCTTTATAGAAAAAATTGCGGCGGATAAAGGGAAATATGACTAATTGAAATCCGCGTAATACATTAGCGAGCAAAGCCCGTCAGGATTGTCGATGTTATATTCACCAGATGATAATGTCCAAACAGATTGTACATAGTTTTTGTGGCAGGTTTGTTGTTGATAACGACTTTCCCAAGTTGTTAAGTTACCTGTATCAGCACTTCCATCATCCATTTTGAAATCAATGGCACTGGCCATTTGGGTTCGTATATTCCCTTTTAAACCCACGCTTGTCGGCTCTGGTGCGCCAATAAACAAATAATTTGTAGCTCTGGTTATAAAGCCAGATCCCGCGTAATATAATATGCTGTAAGTTAAATCCTTGATTACTTCTGATTCCGGTTGATTCTCACCGGGAACAACTAAAGTTCCGTTCTTTAAACCTGTATAAGCAACATTAACCATCTCTGCTTCATATAAATGCTGCCAAACGCGCAGCCATTCCCCTTGCGCACCAGCACCCGGATAGTCAATTGTGCCATCACCATCACCAGGGTTTGGGAATGTGGTTATATCGCCTGGTAGCTTGCCATATGTGGTTTTGAAATTGGTGATAATAGCGTTATATTGCTGTATTTCAGATACTATTTTGCCGACCTTGCTACTCTCAATCATGCTCTGTCCCACCAAAATGCCACCAATCAACAGCCCGATAATTACGAGAACAATTGATAGCTCAACAAGTGTAAAGCCTTTATTCATTATCAGCACCTTTTACAAATATAGTGCAGGTTTCAGAATCTGCTTTATTGACAATGTCATAAGTTCCCGCATCGCCTGAAACAACGCAGCTTGAAGGGTCAGCATAACCAATTGAACCTCTATCTGGCCAAAGCGCAACAACTTTTCCAGTATTTGCAATGCCATCATCCATTTTTTTATCAACTGCCAAAGCAGAGGAAACTTTTGTGCCATCGCTAAGTAAAAAGCTAGAACCACCAGTTCTGTATGCCGGCTCTCCAACTGCAAATCCGGTTAAACCGTCATATGCATCAATATTTGCTGTTACGCCAAAAATACCAGTATCTTCATTTAGCTTTGATTTTGGCAGGCTATATCCGAGATCGGGAAATGCATTTACGGCTACGTAGTTTCCAGCAAAACCAGTTATTGATAAATGTGACCAAAAAGCCCCCATCTCACATTGAAAGTTTGCAACGCCAATTCCACAGGCTCTTATAAGTCCATCACCGGCATATGAGGCACTTGATAAAGTTCCAACAATTGGGAATGTTGGAGCATCTCCGGGATAGTAGCGATATTTTTCCTTAAAATTTAAAGTTGCTCCGTCAGCCTGTTGTATTTGCGATATGAAAGCAGTGATTTTGCTACTCTCAATCATGCTTTGCGCCACCAAAATGCCACCAATCAACAGCCCGATAATTACGAGAACAATTGATAGTTCAACAAGTGTAAAGCCTTTATTCATAGCTGCATTTTAGGCGAAGATTGTTAAGAATCTCTTAAGCGGGGCGGGTCTGGCCGTTGCCTTCTACGATATATTTAAACGTGGTGAGTTGCTCCACGCCTACTGGCCCTCGCGCGTGCAAACGTCCGGTGGAAATGCCGATTTCTGCGCCCATGCCGAACTCACCGCCATCGGCAAATTGGGTGGAGGCATTATGCATCACAATCGCGCTATCTATGCGATTCAGGAATTCTGCGCTGGTTTTTGCATCATCGGCAATAATCGCATCTGTGTGGTGCGAGCTGTATAAATTCACATGCTCAATCGCTGCCTCCAAGCCGCTAACGGTCTTAACCGAGATTATCGGCTCAAGATATTCCTTGAACCAATCAGCAGGATTTGCCGGACGAATACGTTTATCGGTAAGCTGAGCGCGCTCGTCACCGCGAATTTCGCAATTTTGCGCGGTAAGAGCTTCAACGATTTTTGGCAGGATTACATCAATAATTGCTTCGTCAATTACGAGCGATTCGGTTGCTCCGCAAATTCCGGTGCGCCGCATTTTGGCATTCACTACCACATCCACCGCCATTTGTGGATTGGCTGAAGCATGGATATAAGTATGGCAATTGCCATCAAGATGCTGGAAAGTTGGGATTCTGCTCTCATTTTTGATTTTCTCGGTCAGCGAGCGCCCGCCACGTGGAATAATCACATCAATATAATCTGTCATTTGCAGCATTTCAGTCACCGCAGAGCGGTCAGAGGTTGGCACAAGCTGAATCGCAGTTTTTGGTAAACCCGCAGTTTCCAAGCCTTTTTGCAGGGCTTTTTCAATTGCGCGTGATGAGTTGAAGCTATCTGAGCCGCAGCGCAGAATCACTGCATTGCCGGATTTTAGGCAAAGCGCACCTGCATCTGCCGTCACATTCGGGCGGGCTTCATAAATCACGCCGATAACGCCGAGGGGGACGGAAACGCGATTGATTTTCAGCCCATTTGGCCTATCCCAATTCGCCAAAATTTTGCCGACAGGGTCGGGCAATTCTGCCACTGCTTCCAAGCCTTTCGCCATAGATTCAATCCGAACCGGAGAAAGTGCGAGGCGGTCAAGATATGAGGCAGGTTTTTCAGCTTTTTTAGCAATTTGCAAATCTTTTTCATTAGCTTGCATAATTTCATTTGCCGATTCACGAATTGCTTTTGCCGCAGCGCGTAATGCGTTGTTTTTTTGCTCTGTGCTAGCCAGAGATAGTGTGGTGTATGCCTCTTTGGCATTTTGTCCGAGAATAATCATATTATCATGCACCTCAACATCATGTTTGCTGGTTTTTTCGAGTATATCTATAATCATATGCGCCTTTTATGCTGCTCTGCAACAGCATATAATCCTGCGCAGCTTATTGCAAGTATATATATGAGCGGTGCTTTTCTTATGACGTAATCACCATATTATCGCGGTGGATAAGTTCGTCACGTCCGGAATAGCCAAGGATTGCTGGGGTTTCCGAGCTTTTTTTGCCAAGGATGAGCTTTGTATTCTCGGCAGAATGTGAGGAAAGTCCGCGCGCGATTTCGCCTTCGGGGGATTTTATAATCACCAAATCGCCACGTTCAAATTTGCCACTAACCGCAGTTGCTCCGGCAGGAAGCAAGCTGCTACCATTCTTCAACGCTTCGGCTGCGCCTTTATCCACAATAATCTCACCCATAGGTTTTACGCCGCTTACTATCCATTGTTTGCGGGCAGTTAGCGGGGTGGTTTGCGAAATGAATTTGGTGTATTTTAGCTTGCCGTTATATAGAGCATGCAACGGATTTTCTCCTGCGCCTTGGGTTATAACGCAATGACAGCCTGCCGCAGTGGCGATTTTTGCCGCTTCGATTTTGGTTTGCATGCCGCCAGTTCCAACATTGGAAGTTGGTTTTCCTGCCATGTTTTCCACGGCTTTGGAGATTTTGTGCACTTCGGGAACATGCTCGGAATCTTCATGCTTCATAGGGTTTTTAGTATAAAGCCCATCAACATCAGAGAAAATAACCAGCAAATCCGCGTCTAGCATTTGCGCCACGCGGGCGGAAAGCCTATCATTGTCGCCATAATTCAGTTCGGCAGTAGCAACCACGTCATTTTCATTAATTATCGGGATAACATGATTTTTTATCAGTGTTTCCAGCGCATTTCTGACATTGAGATAATTGCGGCGGCGCTCGGTATCCTGAATGGTTATGAGGATTTGCGCGATATTATCCGGTGCAAAAGCGTTTTTATAGCCCTGCATCAATTCCAGTTGCCCGCATGCCACAGCCGCCTGCTTTTCTTCAAGCCTCAATTCGCCTGTAGGACGGTTTATATATCCTCTGCCGAGTGCAACTCCGCCGGAAGTGACGATTATTACTTCCACGCCTTTTTTGCGTAATTCTGTCACGTCATCGGCCAAGCTCTTTAGCCATGGCTGGTTGATTTGGCCGTTTTTATTGGAAAGCAGGGAAGAGCCTACCTTAATAACAATGCGATTGAATGATAAAAAATCCATGTGCGGAGTATATTCAATGTTAGAAAGATATCAAGAATCGTATCAGCTTAAGTGATTTTTAACTATATAGGGCAATAATCGAGGTTGGAGCGATATATGCCGATATATAATTTTAAGGGAATAGACGAAAAAGGTAAGAACGTTAGGGGTAAGCTGACGGCTGCCAATGAGCTTGATTTGGAATCGCGGCTAAAGGATATCCGTCTGGATTTGATTAGCTTTCGTGAAATTAAGGAATCAAAGGGTTTCTCACCGTTTGGTCGGGTGAAGATAAAAGATAAGATTATGCTGTGCATACAGCTTCAGCAGCTTGATAGGGCGGGTGTGCCGATTCTGGAATCGCTGGCGGATTTGCGCGATACAACCGAAGCGCCGAAACTCAAGCAGGTGATTTCTGATATTTATGAGCGTGTGCGTTCCGGTGCTATGCTTTCCGAAGCAATGGCGCACCATCCAAAGGTTTTTGATAGCGTGTTTGTAGGATTGGTGGCGGCAGGTGAGGGCACGGGTAAATTATATGAATCTTTTGAGAATCTGGCTCATCACCTTAAATGGAATGCCGAGATTCGCCGTAAAGTGAAAAAGGCTGTGGCATACCCCATATTTACATTAGTAGTTCTTGTGGGTGTTATTGCCTTTATGATGGGCGGGGTTGTACCGCAATTGGAAGGGTTTTTAAAAGCGCAGGGGCAAGAGATGCCGGGGCATACCAAGGCGTTGATTGCGATGTCGGACTTCTTTGAGGAGTATTGGTATATTATTTTACCAACTCCGGTGGTTTTGTTTATCATAGTAAAGACATTAAAAGCTGTGTTTCCGGGTTTTGCCTATGCATGGGACGGAATGATGCTGAAATTGCCGATTCTTGGGCCGCCAGCAAAGAAAATTGACCTTGCAAGATTCACCCGTTTTTTTGGAATTTTATATACTAGTGGTATTGATATCCTTGAGTGTTTAAAAGTTGGACAGCAAGTTGTGAAAAACAAAGTTATCCTTGACTCAATCGTCAATGTCAGAAAAATTGTCAGTGAGGGTACTTCGTTGACGGGAGCGCTTAGGATTACTAATCAATTCCCCAATCTTGTGCTTAGGATGTTTAAAATCGGTGAAAATAGCGGTAATATGAAAGAAGCCTTAGAAAACGTGAATTATTTCTATGATCAGGAAGTTAATGACGCAGTTGATGGGATTATCGGCTTTATTAAACCGGCACTTACGGTGTTTCTTGGTGGGATGCTGGCATGGATTGCTATGGCAATGTTTGGGCCGCTATATGATACCATCAATCAAATGCAGCTATAGGGGTGTTTAAAAGATGCCTTTGAAAAAGAAAGCACCCAAAATTACAACTTTTAAGAATCGGGCAATCAAGAATAAATTTGTTCTGAATGTTGGTGATGAAGGGGCAATCCTAACCCATTATATGGGTGGGAAGCTTTCTAATCGCTTATATGTGGATTCACCGTTTTCATCAGATATGAATCTGATGGAAAAGCTTTTAAGTACATACCCTAGCCATCCGGTTTATTTGCTGGTTGATGTGATTGAGCAAAATTATTCGCAGCAAGTCTTGCCTCCCGTAAGTTCGTTAGGTGTTAAGAAGCAGGTTGAGAGGCGGATAAAGAGAGATTTTCAGGATAGCGATTTTAATAATTATATTTCGATGGGGCGTTCTAAGGAAGGTCGTAAGGATTGGAATTTCTTGTTTGTATCTCTTTCGAACACCGAGCCTTTCTCAAAATGGCTGGAATTTATCTTGATGCAGGATAACCCTTATAAGGGTACTTATCTGCTGCCTGTAGAAGCTCAGAATTTGGTCAAAGATTTGAACCTTGCTGCGCTAGAAAAATTTGACGGTGAATGGGAAGTTCTGGTTCTGCATGATAAAATAGGCGGCTTCCGTATTATCGCTTTTCAAGGCGGCAAAGTGATATTTACCCGCCTTATACAACAGCTAGTGGGGGATAATATACCGGAAGTGGTGGTCGGGAATTTGGAGCAGGAAGTTTCCAATACGATTGAATATATCAAAAGAATCGGCTTTCGTTCGGAGGCAGATAGTAAAATAACCATTATCGCAGCAGGAGAATTGCTTGATAAGGTTGATAATAAAAGGCTTAAATTTGGCCGTGTAGATATGTATACCCCTGCGCAGGCAGCGACAAAGCTGGGAATTGCCCATGCTGTTAATGAGAAAGATAGATATGCGGATGTTGTGTGTGCGGCGCATTTCGCAGCTCATAAACCGCTATTAAGATTTGATTCGCCTCATACTAAAAAGCTTTTTCTGTTACAGAATGCGAGAAAAGCAATTTATGCACTAGGTATTTTAGGGTCGGTTGCTTTGATAGGAATCGGGGTTAGCGATTATCTCGGCTCGGCGGAGAACAGGGATAAGTTATCATCGCTGGAAATGAAGCGCGATGCCGCGCAAAGCTCATTGGCGGTGATGAAAGAAAAAGATTCAGCATTGCCACAGAATGTATCGCTGATGCTGGATGTGATGGATTTGCACAAATCTATCGACTATGAGAATTATGCACTATTATCGATTATTTCGGATGTTACTTCCAGCTTGCCTGAGCAATATACAATCGATAATCTGGTAGTGAAAATTGATGAGCCTGAAGCGAAAAAATCTCAAAAGCAGCCGCAAGGCGGGATGATAGATGGAATGGGCGGTGAGGATGTGAAGCCGGCAGTTGGCTCACTTGGAGCGGTGTCCAGAAAGGCAGCAAAGGCTAAAGAGGAAGCGAAGAATTTTATCTATCCTTTTACTGTAGTATTTAGTTTTGAGTATGAGATTAAGGAATCTGAGCTGGATTTTCTTTCAAAACGCCTGCAAGATTTTCTGGATAACCTGAAGGCAGCTCACCCTAATTATGAGGTAGAATATACGAAAGAGGTTGTTTCCCCGAAAAGAGATCAGATTGAAACAGTTGTTGGTAATGGTCAGGTGGTCATGGATAAAATTATAGAACTGCCTGTAGAGTTGCAGATTAAAGGAAAACTGAACGATGAAAAGAAAGCTAATAATTAAGCTGGTTAAGGCGGCTATTATAATGTTGGTGCTGCTGGCTTTGTCCGGCGCCGGCTACTATTTCATGGCGGATTATGTTGAGGGGCATGAGAAAAAGGTGAATCAATTGCAATCTGAAATATCAAGCCTCAATTCCGAATATCGTAATTTGAAGGAAAGAGTCGGAAGTGCCGAAGAAGCTCTTGAGTTTTTTAGTAAGATTCAGTTGTCTGGTGCGGCGGAAGAGGGCGATTATAAAAGAGACACAATGCGTGAAGTTTTGGCCGAGGCAAAAAGCAGTTTAGATTTGACTAATATACTTTTTACAATGGGACCTTTTGTGGAATCGGAGGATTTGAAGAAAGATAATGCTATAGTGATCTCAAGCGATGTTAAAGTGCAATTCTCTGCACTGACTGATGTTATGGTATTCCAGTTCATAAAATTCCTTGGTGATAAACTTCCCGGTGAGATATATATTTCCGAGTTTGAGATAGATAAAAAAGCTGGGATTTCGGATAATGTTCTTTTGAAGCTTAGTGAAGGTGAGTTATCGGAGTTGGTTAGCGGAGAAATGGCTTTTGTGTGGAAGGGAATTCGGGTGGTTGAAGTGGAAAAGGAAACGCCTGATAATCAGAATAATAATCAGAATAATGAGGGTGATGGGGGTGCAGGTGATGCAGGTATGCAAATATAAAATCGCATTTCTATCGGCTTTGTCAATTTTTGCATTAGCACCTGCTGCTTTGTATGCTGAGCCGACTGCTGACTCAGCGCAGGTTGGTCTTAAGTCAATTTATGATGATAAATCAATTGCAAAGCCTGCTGCTCCTATTACTCCGAATCCTCCTACCAGCCAAATGGAGGCAAGGCCAAATATCGACGCGCAAAACTTTCCTGAAGCTACTGAGGGTAATCCGCCGGTAAATGTTGCTCAGCCGGAAACGGAAGTGAATGCAAAAACTGAGAATGAAGGCAAAAGCAGTGTCGAAACGAATGGCGCGCTGAGGATAACCAATAAATCTTTGATGTTTCGAGGTGAGAATCTTGTCCGTTTAGGAAAGGTTTTTGAAATTTATGTGAAGAATTATAAAAATCGGGATGATAATTCCGAAATTGCAGGTGAGAAGCAGGATATACTAGATGATTTGCTTGCAAAATATAATAACGAAAATGGTGAAAAAGCTCCTGAAATTATAATCAAAGCGCCGCTTTATATTTATTTAAATTCGATTATTTATCGCTCCTCTAATAGCGGCAAGATATGGATTAACGGTGAGCCAATTGAAGTTGGTGAAGAAAAAGATAGTATCGCCATAGAAAATATCAGCAAGCAAGCGGTGAAGCTTAGCTGGAAAGTCAAAGACCCGAATATAAATTTGAGCAAATGGGATGCGGTGCGTGAGAAATATTCGGCAAGCTCCGCCTCTGAAGTGGTGGTGGATAGCGATAACCGCGCTATTGTGTTTAGCCTGAGTGCAAATCAATATCTGGATGTCCCAAGAATGCGAATCATTGAAGGAAAAGTGGCGGCCATCAATCAGGGCGACTTGGGTGATGATTCCGTATATTATGATCCTGCTCATCCGGAAACCAGAATAGTTGAAAAGAAAAATCTTGTGGATAAGGTTCAGGATGGTGCATCCGATATTATCGACAGCATAACCAGTCCTTGACTTATTTCCTCCTATAAAATATCTCTTGCAGCCTTATGAATTTCGATAATGCAAAATCATGGCCGTTTATTGAGGCAAAAAAGCTGGTGGAACGTTTTAAGAACAATCCGCCCGAAAAAGGCTATGTGCTGTTTGAAACCGGCTATGGCCCAAGTGGTTTGCCGCATATCGGTACGTTTGGGGAAGTTGCCCGAACTTCGATGATTCGCCATGCTTTCTCGCAGCTTTGCGATATACCAACCAAGCTAATTGCCTTTTCCGATGATATGGACGGTTTGCGTAAAGTGCCTGATAACCTGCCTAATAAAGAGATGATTGAGCAAAATCTCGGCAAGCCGCTAACCTCAATTCCCGACCCATTCGGTACGCATGAAAGTTTTGGTCAGCACATGAATTCACGTTTGCAGGCTTTCCTCGATGGTTTCGGTTTTGATTATGAATTCAAATCAGCCACCGATGCTTATAAGAATGGCGAATTTGATGAAACGCTTTTAAAACTCCTCGCAAGCTACGAAAAGATAATGGATTTAATTTTGCCGACCTTGCGTGATGAGCGCCGCAAAACCTATTCTCCATTTCTGCCGATTCACCCTGAAACAAATATCGTCCTGCAAATTCCGGCAAAAAGCTGGGATGCTAAAAACGGTACGATAATATTTGATAATGACGGGGTGGACTTAGAAGTTCCGATAACCGGCGGAAATTGCAAATTGCAATGGAAAGCAGATTTTGCGATGCGCTGGGCGGGGCTTGGCGTGGATTATGAGATGTATGGCAAGGATATCAAGCCCTCTGCCGAGCTGGCGAGCCGTATTTGCAAAATCATAGATGCAAGGCCGCCTCTGCAAATGACTTATGAAATGTTTCTCGATGATAAGGGCGAAAAAATCTCTAAATCTAAAGGCAACGGGCTGACGATTGATGAATGGCTGCAATATGCCACGCCGGAAAGTTTGGCATTATATATGTTCCAGCAACCGCAAAAAGCCAAGCGTTTGTATTTTGACGTGATACCGAAAAATGTTGATGAATATCTAACATGGCTGAAGAAATATGAAGAAACTCCGGATGCAGATAATTCTGTCTGGCACATACATAACGGCAATCCTCCCAAGCCGGAAAGTGATTTGAGCTTTGCATTGCTGGTGAATCTGGCGAGCGCCTGCAACCCTGATGATAAATCAATATTATGGGGTTTTATCAAGAAATATTCTCCCGAGTCCACTCCGGAAAACTCCCCCATACTTGATAAGCTGGCAGGTTATGCCATCAGATATTACGAGGATTTTGTCAAACCGAACAAGCAATATCGCGCAGCGGCAGAAAATGAAAAAGCGGCGATGCTGGAATTAGCCGAGGAGCTGGAAAATAACTCGGACGCAGACGCGCAAGAAATTCAACAGCTTGTCTATGATATTGGCAAAAAGCACGGATTTGAGAATCTGCGTGACTGGTTCGGCGCGCTATATCAGGTTTTGCTCGGTGCGGAACAAGGCCCTAGAATCGGCAGCTTTTTTGCGCTTTTGGGCGTAAAGGAGAGCGCGGCTCTTATCCGTGAAAAAGTCTCCTGAGCAACATCCGAGGTAGAGAATGAGCTTTTGGCAGAATTTTTTTAATCTTAATCTTGACTCTAACCGAACTAGACACTAAACGAAGCATTATGTCTGAGAAGAAAACTAAAAAACCTGCAACTAAATCTACCGCATCGGATAATGCTGTAGAGGATAAATCCAAGCGTGATTTCGTTGTTATGGCGGCTGGCGGCGTTGGCGCAGTTGGCGCATGTGCGGCAGCTTGGCCGATGATTGATAGCATGAATCCTTCTGCCGATGTCTTGGCGCAATCTTCAACCGAAGTTGATATTTCCGCCATTGCTGAAGGTCAGCAGAAAAAAGTTATGTGGCGCGGCAAGCCGGTGTTTATTTATCACCGCACGGCTGAGCAAATCGCCGAAGCAGAAGCGGTTGATGTGAACGAGCTAAAAGATCCGCAAACTGATGCTGAAAGGGTCAAACCTGGTAAGGAAAAATGGCTGGTAATGGTGGGTGTGTGCACTCATCTTGGCTGTATCCCGATTGATAATAAAGGTGATTATGATGGCTGGTTCTGCCCGTGCCATGGTTCGCATTATGACAGTGCAGGTAGAATTCGCAAAGGCCCAGCAAGAAAAAATCTTGTGATTCCGCCTTATGAATTCTTAAGTGATACAAAAATTAAAATTGGTTGATGGTTGTAAGATAAATGGCAACAGAGAAAAAAGAACAGGAAAAGGGAATTATCGGGTGGATTGATTATCGCCTGCCGATTATCTCTATGATGAAGCATTCGACGGTGGATTATCTCACCCCGAAAAACCTGAACTATCTATGGAATTTTGGCTCGCTGGCCGGAATTTGCTTAGTAATTCAAATTATTACCGGAATTCTGCTCGCAATGCATTATACCCCGCATGTTGATCATGCTTTTGCCAGTGTTGAGCATATCATGCGTGATGTGAATTATGGCTGGCTCTTGCGCTATACCCATGCTGTTGGTGCTTCTATGTTCTTTATCGTGGTATATATCCATGTTTTCCGTGGGCTTTATTATGGCTCATACAAATCTCCGCGTGAGATTTTATGGTGGATTGGTGTGATAATCATGCTGGCAATGATGGCTACCGCCTTTATGGGCTATGTCCTGCCTTGGGGACAGATGAGCTTCTGGGGTGCAACGGTTATCACCAATTTCTTTGATACTATACCATTGATAGGTGAGGATATCGCAGTATGGCTAAAGGGTGGATTTTCCATTGATAACCCAACGCTGAATCGTTTCTTCGCGCTGCATTATCTTCTGCCATTCGTGATTTTCGGGCTAGTGTTCCTGCATCTTATGGCGCTGCATACGCATGGCTCAAACAACCCGACAGGTGTTGAAATCAAAACTAAAAAGGATACAATTCCTTTCCATCCATATTATACAATCAAAGATGTGTTTGGCTTTGGGGTGTTCTTTTTGATTTTCTCATATTTCATTTTCTTTGCACCGAACTATCTCGGGCATCCTGATAATTACATCGAAGCTGACCCGCTTGTGACTCCATCGCATATCGTGCCGGAATGGTATTTCTTACCTTTCTATGCGATTTTGCGCGCTATACCAAATGCGTTCTTGGGTGTGGTTGCAATGTTTGCCTCAATCGCCATCCTGCTTTTCATTCCTTGGTTGGATAGGTCAAAAGTTCGTAGCACAAAATATCGTCCGGTTTATAAAAGCTTCTTCTGGCTATTCGTATTTGATTGCCTGTTCCTCGGCTGGATTGGTGGTATGCCTGCTGAAGGTTGGTATATCTGGGCAGGGCGCTTTGCCACTTTATATTATTTCTTCCACTTCTTAGTGATTATGCCAATGGTAGGAAAACTCGAAAAAACAAGCCCGCTACCTGATTCTATAAGTGAGGCGAAATGAACGATAACGCAAAACTTACCGTGAAGTTCTTTGGGCTGTTTATCGCCTGCGCTTTGGGATTATATTTCTTCTCATACTATGTCATGCTTGATGCAAAAGAGCGCAAGGGCTGGTTTGTGTTTGACCCAATTTCGCATGAGCATGTGAAAGAACCAATGGAAATGGATTGGTCATTTGACGGTATTTTCGGGAAATATGATCGCCAATCTGCACAGCGTGGCTATCAGGTTTACAAAGAAGTTTGTGCATCATGCCATGGTTTGCGTCTGATCTCATTCCGCCAATTGCAAGATTTAGGCTTTTCCGAAGCAGAAACCAAAGCGCTGGCTGCTGAATATAATTATGACTCTATAAATGATGATGGTGATATTGAAGATAGGCCGGGTAATCCTTCTGACCGTTTCAAAAGCCCGTTTGCCAATGCAAAAGCGGCAGCCGCGATGAATAACGGTAAAGCTCCGCCGGATCTTTCATTGATGGTTAAAGCCCGCCCGAATGGTGCGAATTATATATATTCATTGCTAACCGGATATGAATCCGCCCCAGCGCATGCAGAACTTCAACCGGGCTTGAACTTCAATCCATATTTCCCTGGTGAACAGATCGCTATGGCCGCGCCATTGCAAGCCGGACAAGTGGAATATATGGATGGTACGGAAGCAACTGTCGGGCAGATGAGCCAAGATGTAGTGAATTTCCTGCAATGGACTGCTGAGCCTGATATGGAAAAGCGCAAGCGTATGGGTATCAAAATCATGATATTATTATCTGTGATGACGATATTCTTCTATGCTGCCAAAGTTCGTATTTGGGCACGCGTAAAATAATTTCTACTTGCATCTATGTTGTCAAACTGCGGTCTTGCAATTGACTCATGTAGTAATTCTACATTTCGCAATTGCTCGCCTTGTTTTCCTAATATCTGCTTCGTATAAATGATTTTATTATGTAGGCGCTTGGCAATACGAGCCCTACCAACTCAGTGCAATATCCAGCATGCGGCAGGAAAAACCCCATTCATTGTCATACCATCCGGCAACATGAACCAAATCATCACCGACAATCTTGGTTTGGGTAGCATCAAAAATCGAGCTATGCGAATTATGGACAAAATCCACGGAAACTAATAGCTCATCCGAATATTCCAAAACGCCTTTCATTGCGCCATTAGCATTGGCTTTTATCGCTGCGTGAATTTCCTCAACGCTAGTTTTACGGCTGGCTTTGAAGGTCAAATCCACCATAGAAACATTAGGAGTCGGCACACGAATCGCCGCGCCATCCAGCTTGCCTTTCAGCTCTGGCACAACAAGGCTCAGCGCTTTTGCAGCTCCGGTAGAAGTTGGAATCATGCTCATTGCTGCCGCGCGCGCTCGGCGCAAATCCTTATGTTTGGCATCTAAAATCACTTGATCATTTGTGTATGAGTGGATAGTCGTCATATATCCATGTTTAATGCCGATTGCGTCATTCAGGGTTTTGGCAATCGGTGCGAGGCAATTTGTTGTGCATGAACCGACTGAAATCACCTGATGTGTAGGCTTTAGCGCAGAATCATTCACGCCATGCACGATTGTGGCATCAACGTCTTCCTTGCCCGGTGCGGAAATCATCACTTTTTTTGCGCCCGCTTCTATATGCCCCATACAGGAAGCTTTATCGCGGAATGCGCCCGTGCATTCCAGCACGATATCAATATCTAGCTCTTTCCACGGTAGATTTTTTGGGTCGCGCTCGGAGACTAGCTTAACTTTCTTTCCGGCAACCAGCAAGTCATCACCATCAGCTTCAACTTGCGGAAATGTACCATGGACGGAATCATATTTCAGCAAATGAGCATGGGTTTTAGCATCACCTGACCCGCCATTTACGGCAATAATTTCAACATCATAGCCATTTTCCACCACTGCGCGGATAACACAGCGTCCAATTCTTCCAAGTCCGTTTATTGCGATTCTTTTTGTCATGATATTTGCTTTATAAGGTTTCCTTCACAGCGTCAATAATTGCCTCGCCGGTAATCCCAAACTCCTCATATAGCTGTTCGGCAGGGGCGGAAGCACCAAACCCATCCATACCGATGAATTTATCAGTACAGCATAGATATTTATCCCAGCTCATGCGTCCGGCTGCTTCAACGGCGATTTTCACTTCATCACCTAGCACGGATTTTTTATAATCATCTGATTGCTGCTCAAATAATTCCATGCACGGAATTGACGCAACATTAACCTGCACGCCTTCTTCAGCCAGTTTTTGTGCGGCTTCCACTGCAATTGAAACTTCTGAGCCGGAGCTTAATATCGTCGCTTTTGGGTTTTCGGATTTATAAATCAGATAGCCACCGCGCGCACTCAAATTTTCTGAGGCATTATCACGCAAAAGCGGCAAGCCTTGGCGGGTTAATGACATTACACTTGGAGATTTTTCCAATCCTAATGCTACTTCCCAGCATTCTGCAACTTCAACCGAATCTGCGGGGCGGAAAATATATAAGTTCGGTATTGCCCGAAGCGCAGAAAGATGTTCGATAGGCTGATGGGTCGGGCCATCTTCACCAAGGCCGATAGAATCATGCGTGCCGACAAAAACATTGCGGATGCCCATCAGGGCTGCAAGGCGCAGGGCAGGGCGGGCATAGTCGGAGAAAACCAGAAATGTGCCGCCATAAGGAATGAATCCGCCATGCAATGTCATACCATTCATTGCTGCCTGCATCGCATGTTCACGAATGCCGTAATGAATGTATGAGCCGCTAAAATCATCGGGGGTGACAGGCGGGTTATGCTGAGTTTTTGTACCGTTTGAGCCGGTTAAATCCGCAGAGCTGCCAATGAGTTCGGGCAAGTTTTCCGTCAACACATCCAACACTTTTTGTGATGATTGACGCGTGGCGAGCTTGGCTTTCTCAGCGATGAACGAGGCTTTTAGCGGTTGTAATATTTCGCGCAAATCCGGCAATTCACCTTTTTGCATTCTTTGAAATTCAGCCTTGCCAACTCCATCAAGCGCGTCAACGCGCTCTTGCCATTGCCTATACTCACCTTCAGCATTTTTGCCGATTTCTCGCCATGCATTTAATATATCAGCGGGGATTTCAAATGCGCCATGTGACCAGCTTAGGTTTGATTTCGCGCCTGCAAGCTCATCCTTACCAAGCGGAGAGCCGTGCGAGCCGGAAGTACCTTCTTTTGTTGGTGCGCCATAGCCGATTTTTGTACGGCAGGCAATCATACTTGGTTTATCATTTGCGCGGGCAACTGAGATGCTTTCAGCGATTGCATAATAATCATGGCCATCTACTTCTTGAACATGCCAGCCAGAGGCTTCAAAGCGTTTTAGCTGGTCTTCGGAGGTGGAAAGCGAGGTTGGGCCGTCAATTGAGATTTTATTATCATCCCATAAAACAATCAGCTTGCTTAGCTTTAAATGCCCTGCCAGTGAAATTGCTTCCTGAGAGATTCCTTCCTGCAAGCAGCCATCTCCGGCAATTGTGTATGTATAATGATTAGTTACATCCGGAAAGCGCGCCGCCATCAACTTTTCTGCCATTGCCATGCCGACTGCATTGGCGATTCCCTGCCCAAGCGGGCCTGTGGTTGTTTCAATTCCGGTTGCATGACCATATTCGGGATGGCCTGCGGTTTTTGCCCCCCATTGGCGGAAGTTTTTGATTTCTTCCAAGGTCATATCTTCATAGCCCGTAAGGTATAACAATGAATATAAAAGCATAGAGCCATGCCCTGCGGAAAGAACAAATCTATCGCGATCCGGCCATTTTGGGTCTTGCGGATTGAATTTTAGGAACTCGGTAAAAAGCACTGTTGCAACGTCTGCCATACCCATCGGCATCCCTGGATGCCCCGAATTTGCTTGCTCAACTGCATCCATTGAAAGTGCCCGTATGGCGTTTGCCATTTGGCTTAGACCGACTTCTGTTTGATTTTTAACTGCGCTTTCTACCATTTTACCCTTGCAAAAATTTGTTTAGAAATGTAATTGTGTGGTGTAGATGTGATTTGTTACATTGTTTTGGAAAGAATTTCCACAAAGAAATTTAGATTTAAATTACGCAGGAAATATGCAGGAAACAGTAAATTTTGTAGATAGTGAAAAAAACAGGCTGGAAGCTGCGTTGCAGCGTGTGGAAGAAGCTATTGAGGCATACAGCAAAAATCTTGAAAATAAAGCTGTGAGCAAGGTTTCTGCCAATAGTCAGACGCAAATTGATGCGCTTAAAGAAAAGATTACCGGTCTGGATAGATTGATTAATGAAAAGAATGAAGAAATTAGCCATCTTTCCGGCGATGTGGTTCGCCTCAAGGATGAAAATCGCAAATTACGTGATTTAAACAAGAAAGTCGCCATCAAGCTCGGCGATTCAATCAAGGAAATTGAGAGTTTAGTAGCATGACGATATTAAATCTGGAAGTAAATAAGCGCGATTATGAAGTAGCCATAGAAGAGGGTGAAGAAGAGCATCTCTTGCGCCTTTCATATGAGCTGGATAAGCGCGTGCGTGCATTATCAAAGCAAGTTGGGACGGCGAACCAATCAACTTTGCTAGTGGTTGCAGGATTGCAGCTTCTGGACGAGCTTTTTGAAGCAAAACACGGCAATAGCAAGGCAGACGTTGATTCAGAAATCCAAAAGGCGACATCAAGCACTTTGAGTCAGGTCAGCGAAAAGCTGGAGAATCTGGCAAAAAAATTAGAAAAAAAGGCAAGTTAATCTGTGATTATCTGCGAGCAAGTTTCCTGTATATATGATGATAACGTGGTTTTTGAGCGCGTTAATCTGAATTTGGGCGAAGGTGCGCTGGTCATCCTGCATGGGCCAAACGGTTCAGGGAAAACTAGTTTCTTGCAAATTATTGCCGGAATCAAAGCGCCGTCCGAGGGAAGCGTAACTTGGAATGGTAAAAATATTGGAGCGGCAATTCGTGATGGGGAATTTCACCTCAATTATCTTGGCCATGATTATGCCGTGAAGCCGGAATTAACCGTATATGAGAATATCGAATATTGGGCGAAGCTAAGCGGTAATACCGGCAAAATCGCTGATGCTATCACCCGTTTGGGACTTGGCGAATATACTAATGTGCTATGTGCCAAGATGTCGGATGGTTGGCGCAAACGTGTGGCACTTGCCCGCCTTATCTTCTGCGATGCCGATGCGTGGATGCTTGATGAGCCATATAACAATCTTGACCATAGAATCTGCGAAGAGCTTGACAAAATTATCGAGGAAAAAGCTAAAAAGGGTGGCATTATTATGCTCTCCAGCCACACATTAGTGCCGATTGATTTTGCCGATAAATTGAATATCGCAAATTTTGCTCCCAAGCGCAGGAAATAACTACAGGGGTTTTTGCAACTATGGCGCGAAAACTGCCGAAAAAGC
>Ga0066641_10000294_pt1 | contig 22706 bp, 17 predicted proteins | sample CryGeyCG2114_065_FD_59509 | JGI IMG/M metagenome (GOLD analysis project Ga0066641, IMG submission 59509) | Groundwater microbial communities from aquifer - Crystal Geyser CG12_big_fil_rev_8/21/14_0.65 | ecosystem: Environmental > Aquatic > Deep subsurface > Groundwater | place: USA: Utah: Grand... | reverse complement strand
CAACTTCAAAAGCATCCTTGCCATCTGTCTCTGTAACGGTAATTGCGACATTAGTTTCAGCCTCGGCGAATAAACGGTCACGAATCATACGGCTTGTGACTTTTGTTCCCTCTTGTCCGGCAAAAGGTGAATCATTCACGCTGATTGTTACTGCCATTGTCGGCGGGTCAATCGGGGTTGAAGCAATAGGCTTTGTGACAGAAGCATCTGCAATTGTATCTGCTACCGAAGCTTTTGCCAGTCCTGCTATGGAAACAATATCTCCGGCAACAACCTTATCCACATTAACGCGCTCTATGCCTGCGAAAGTTTGCAATTTGGTCAAACGTCCGGTTTCCACAACTTCACCATTCAAATCAATTGCCTTAATCGGCATGTTAACATTCGCCGTTCCGCTATATACCCTACCGGTTAATATGCGCCCCAAGAAAGAGTTGGATTCCAGAAGCGTTACCAACATTGAGAATGGTGCTTCTTTATCAACTTCAGGCTTATCGACATGAGAAACCATCAAATCAAGCAGAGGGGTCAAATCCTTGCGCTCATCATCAAGATTGCTCACGCACCAGCCATTGCGCCCTGAGGCATAAAGAATCGGGAAATCAAGCTGCTCATCTTTGGCATCAAGCGCCACGAATAAATCAAAAACCTCGTTCACCACCTCATCCGGACGACCATCCGGTCTATCAACTTTATTGATAATCACCATTGGTCTTAGTCCTTGTGCCAAAGCCTTTGCGAGCACAAATTTAGTTTGTGGCATTGGCCCCTCAGCAGCATCGGTGAGCAATATCACCCCATCAACCATTGAAAGAACGCGCTCAACTTCCCCACCGAAATCAGCGTGACCGGGTGTGTCGACAATATTAATGCGGATATCATTCCATTTTATCGAGGTGCATTTCGCCAGAATTGTAATTCCACGCTCTTTTTCCAAATCATTACTATCCATCACACGCTCGTCAACACTCTGGTTTTCGCGGAAAGTTCCACATTGTTTCAGAAGCGTATCAATCAAAGTTGTTTTACCGTGATCAACGTGCGCGATAATCGCTATATTTCTAATTTCTTTCATAAAATTCCTTATATTCGGCATGACTGCCTGATTTTTGCGGCTTGTTCTTACTATGTTAAGAGGAATAAAGAAAGGGTTAGTTTTATCTAGAGTGTTTTCTTGACAAAATAGCAGCATAACCGCATTTTGAATTTATGCTTATAGATTCACATTGCCACCTGAATTTTCCGGATTTTAAGGATGATTTGGATGAAGTTATAAAAAATGCCGGCAATAACGGCGTTTCGCAGATGCTCTCTATCTGTACGAAATTATCCGAGTATGAGGAAATAAAGCAGATTGCAGCAAATTATGATAATGTATTTTGCACAGTCGGCGTCCATCCGCATGAGGCAGAAAACCATGCAGAAGTGAAAGCGGAAAATTTAGTAGCGCTGGCAAATTATGATAAATGCATCGGGCTGGGCGAAACCGGATTGGATTATTTTTATGAAAATTCTCCGCGCGAAATTCAAAAAAACTTGTTTCTTGAGCATATAAAAGCTGCGCAGGAAACTGATTTACCCGTAATAATCCACACAAGAAGTGCAGATGAAGATACGATTGATATTATCAACACGCAAAATTTTCGTGGGCTGCTGCATTGTTTTTCCACTGATTATAAAGTCGCAGAATCGGCATTAGATAATGGCTTATATATCTCAATCTCAGGGATTGTGACTTTTAAAAAAGCAGAAGAATTGCGCGAGGCAGTGAAAAAGATTCCATTGGAAAGATTGCTGGTGGAAACCGATGCGCCTTATCTAGCACCAATTCCAATGCGCGGAAAGCGTAATGAACCGGCATTCACCAAACATACGGCAGAATTTGTGGCGGAACTTAAGGGCGTTAGTTTTGAGGAATTAGCACGCATTACCACTAAGAATTTTTATACGCTTTTCAGCAAAATAAATAAGGGATAAGCTTGTGGAAATCACGATTCTAGGATGCGGGGCTTCAACAGGCGTTCCTATGATAGGGCAAGAAATGCCGCCTGAAATGCGCGCTAATCCCAAGAATTTCCGCCTCCGTGTTTCCGTGCATATTCAGGGCAACACATCTCTCTTGATTGACACCTCACCGGATTTGCGCCAGCAAGCTTTGCAAAATAATATCAAACATCTTGATGCGGTTTTATATACTCACACCCATGCCGACCATATTATGGGGATTGATGAAATAAAGGCATTTAATAAACTACAAAACGCTCCGATAGATTGCTATGCGAGTGAACAATCAATTACCGAGCTGACTAAACATTTTGATTATTGCTTTGCCGCACCGCGCCCTGAATATGGCTGGTATCGCCCATGTATGATTCCACATATAATCAAACCTATGGAAAAATTTAAAGCCGGAGAATTTGAGGTTTTGCCATTCTTACAAAAGCATACGCCAAAACTAAGCGCAGGTGGTACAGGAATGGATACGCTAGGATTCCGCATTGGTGATTTTGCCTATTCTACCGATGTCAAAAGTTTTCCTGAAGAATCATTTCCAGCGCTAGAAAATCTTGATACGTGGGTAATAGATTGCCAGAGTATGACAGAAAGACCAACGCATTTATGCCTTGCAGATACGCTTGGATATATTGAGAAATTCCGTCCAAAGCGTGCGATATTAACCCATATGGGGGCAGACATGAATTATGACAAATTGCAGGAGATATTACCGCAAAATATTGAGCCTGCCTATGACGGAATGCGCTTTAAGCTTTAATATATATTTTAATATATGCCAGTGGAAAAGCTGCCATCATATATCTCCTCTTCAAGAGTGCGGCGGTTATCCTGATATTCCATATAATCTTGCGAATAATCAATCATCGGAGCAACCGGATTAAACACCTCATATCTGATATTTTCAGGAGCGCTATATTCCGTTGGCTCGGCACCGGTAGTTATATCAACTTTAACCATTGTCACACCATCCGGAGCAGGGAAAGGCTTTGCCGGAATATCCGCCAGTGCCTTTGTCATAAATTCAATAAACACCGGAAGCGCAACACTACTGCCCGTATCCTTTGCACCCAGCGTGCGCGGCCTGTCGAAACCGATATATGTTCCCACCACTAAATCTGGTGAAAAGCCCATAAACCATGTATCAAAGCTTTTATTTGTAGTTCCGGTTTTTCCTGCCAGTGGCTTGCCGATAACTTTTGCACGCACCGCCGTTCCGCGCTGAACAACACCTTCTAACATACTGGTTAGCTGGTATGCAATTACCGGATTAGTAAGCTGCTCGGCATTATCGGTGATGGTAGGGATTTGGTTTTTGTTGAGCGAACCAACACAGCCAGAACAAATTCTCTTATCGCTAATATATAGGGTTTTACCCAGATTATTTTGGATTTTATCTATAATCTTCGGCTCAACTTTTCTGCCACCATTAGCAATCGCAGAATAGGCAGTTGTTAGTTTTAGCAATGTGGTTTCGGAAGCACCAAGCGCCATTGAATAATAGGGTTTTGGGTCTTCAAGAATACCGAAACGTGTGGCAATTTCCTGAATTTTATCAATTCCCAACATCAGAGAAACCAGAATAGTCATGTTATTGCGTGATTTCTCCAAGCCTTTGCGTAAAGAAACAAAACCCAGATAATCTCCGGAATAATTCTTTGGTGTCCAAGTGGGCATTCCTCTTCCCTGCGGGATTTCAATCGGCCCATCTTCAATTACGGTTGCCGGAGTAAAGCCATTTTCAAGCGCCGCTAAATATACGAAAGGCTTGAAGGCTGAGCCGGGTTGGCGCTTCGCCTGAGTAGCACGGTTAAAATGGCTATCACCATATATATACCCGCCAACCATTGCCAGAACACGTCCGGTTTGCGGATCCATAACCGTAATCGCTCCATTCACATTCGGAATTTGCTCCAACGCAAAATATTCCTCTTTTTTACCATCTGATTTATTTTTCTCGGACTTTGAAACGGCTATTATATCACCTATATTCACAACTTCTCGCGGACTGGAAGGAGTGCCTGCCCAGCGTTGATTCGGCAAGGTCTTTTTCGCCCATTTCATATTTTCAAAAGGTATGTATGACTGATTGCCGTCTTTCAATCCTATAATCACCCTATCACCGCGAACTTCCAGAACCACCGCCAATTGCCAAGGGCCTAGACCTTCCGGGTCTTTCATTTCTGCCAGCAATTCCCGCCATAAATCCAAATCATCAATCTTGCCGATTGCACCGCGCCAACCATGATTGCGGTCATAATCTATAATTCCTTTGTATAAAGCCCGTTCGGCATATTTTTGTATTTTAGGGTCTAGCGTTGTGCGCACCACCATCCCGCCCTCATAGAGCTTATCAGTGCCATATTCTTTTTCCAGATAACGACGAACTTCTTCGGCAAAATGAGTGGTAACAATTTCCTCATCTTCAATATCTGCTAATTCAATCGGCGTTTTCTTGGCTGCTTCCGCATCTTTTTCGGTAATGTAATTCTCATCCTTCATCCTTTCCAGAACCCAATCACGGCGAACCTTAGCGCGGTCATAATATTTTCTTGGGTCATAATCGGCTGGGCCTTTCGGCAAGGCTGCCAGAAATGCTGCTTCCTGTAAATTCAAGTCCGTAACAGATTTATCAAAATAACGCTGAGCAGCCGCACCAATACCATATGAGCGATTACCGAGGTAAATAACATTCAAATATATCTCCAAAACCCTGTCTTTAGACACTGATTTTGAAATACGCAGGGCTAATATTGCCTCTTTAATTTTCCTATCATAAGTTCTGCTATTATCCAGAAGGATGTTTTTGATAACCTGCTGGGTTATGGTTGATGCACCGCTTATTGAGCCAGAACCAGTTAGCTTGGTTTGCACATTATTGACCATCGCCCGCGTGATACCAAGAATATCCACACCCGGATGGTCATAAAAATTCTGATCTTCGGCGGCAATAAAAGCCTGTTTCACCAGCTCCGGAGTTTTTGAGATTGGCACATAAACCCGCTTTTCATGCCCATATTCTGCCAACAATCCACCTCTGGCATCGTATAGGCGCGTCATGGTTTTGGGCTGGTAATTAGCCAATTCTTCAGAACTTGGTAAACCCTTGGAATAATAGGCAATTACGCCCATAACGCCTAATGCGGCAAATATTGTCAGCATAAAAAGCAGAAAGAAGATTTTTCCTATCCGAGTTACTAATTTTTTTGCGGTTTTCATATTTGAAGATTATGTAGTTTTTCCTTGTACTGCAAGCGCATTTTGTGTATTTATTCGCGTTAATTAATGACCAAGTTAATAAATTATATCAAGAAATTATAGGTAAATAACGATGACTGCTCCATTTATGCCAAAAGCCACAGCAAAGTGGTTGGTTGATAACACAGCCCTAACTTTTAAACAAATCGCCGAATTCTGCGAAATGCACCCGCTTGAAATTCAGGGCATTGCAGACGGTGAAGTCGCCTCTAGCATTATTGCCGATAACCCGATTAAATCTGGCCAAATCACCCGCGAAGAAGTTGAAAGATGTGAAAAAGACCATGAAGCAAAATTGAAACTTAGCAAAGAAGCTGCTGAATATATGGCAAGCAACAAAAGAAAAGGCGCGAGATATACGCCCGTTGCCCGCAGACAAGATAAGCCTGACGCAATTTCATGGCTGCTTAAGCACCATCCTGAACTGAGCGACCCGCAAATTGTTAAACTTGTAGGTACTACAAAAAATACCATCACCTCAATTCGTGAGCGCTCGCATTGGAATACCAACAATCTTAATCCGCGCGATCCGGTTTTGATTGGTCTTTGCACACAATCCGCGCTGAATGCGGCTGTAGAAAAAGCACAAAAGAAAGCTGGAACAAAAGCAGTAAGTGCAACTTCGGATGCGGAAGCAAGCTAAAACATAATAGCCGAAATTTCCGCTTTACGTGATGCAAATTAGGGATTACGAATTATCCCCAATGAAAGCCTATATCATAAAACGCCTACTGCTGATTATTCCGACATTATTGGGCATTATGGTGCTGAATTTTGCAATTGTGCAAGTTGCTCCCGGCGGCCCTGTTGAGCAATTAATGATGCAGTTGGAAAGCGGACACGGTGCTTCTGCCACCGCACGGTTTGCCGGAGGTAGCGGTGAAATTGCACATGCAGGCGGAGGAGATTATCGCGGCAGGCAAGGTTTAGAGCCTGAGCTGATTGAGCAAATTAAAAAACAATATGGTTTCGACAAGCCGCCGCTAGAAAGATTCACCGAAATGATAGGCAAATATGCAAGGTTTGATTTCGGCTCGAGCTTTTATCAGGATAAGAGTGTTATTGATTTGGTAATTGAAAAAATGCCGGTTTCCATATCTCTGGGAATTTGGAGCACATTGCTGATTTATCTAATCTCTATCCCGCTCGGAATCAGAAAAGCGATGAAAGACGGCTCGTATTTTGATGTTTGGTCGAGCTTTGTCATCGTCATCGGCTATGCAATCCCCTCATTCTTATTCGCCATATTCTTAGTCATCCTTTTTGCCGGAGGAACATATTGGGATATTTTCCCCTTGCGCGGATTAGTCTCGGATAATTGGCACGAATTGCCACCCACCGAGCAAATCAAAGATTATTTGTGGCATATGGTTTTACCGGTAACTGCGATGTCTATCGGTGGGTTTGCCGCGCTTACTATGCTCACTAAAAATTCGTTTCTGGATGAGATTAATAAACAATATGTGTTGACTGCACGTTCTAAGGGTTTGAGCGAAAGGAAAGTTCTTTATCGCCATGTTTTCCGGAATGCGATGCTAATTGTTATCGCCGGATTTCCGGTAATGCTTCTCGGCATGTTGTTCACTGGCTCGTTGCTTATCGAGGTAATATTTTCGCTCGATGGGCTTGGCTTGCTGAGTTATGAAGCCGTTGTAAATCGTGATTATCCGGTATTTTTCGGCACATTATATATATTCACTCTATTCGGGCTGATATTAACCATAATCCGCGATATTGCATATATAATGGTTGATCCAAGAATTGATTTTGACAAGAGATAAAAAAGAAAATGACACCGCTAACAAAAAAACGGATTGATAATTTTAAGGCGAATAAACGCGGGCTATGGAGTTTGTGGATTTTCGGCATTCTGCTTTTTTTGAGTCTTTTTGCAGAATTTATCGCCAATGACAAACCAATATATGTTCAATATGACGGCAAACATTATTTCCCCGTTATACAAACTATTGCAGAAACTGAATTTGGCGGGATTTTTGAAACAGAAGCAGATTATAAAGACTCGGCAGTACGGGATTTAATCACGGCTAAGGGTTTTTATATTATGCCACCGATTGAATATGCTCACCAATTCAGCCTCGGTACAAAAGTATTGGCTGCCCCCTCGGGAGACCATATTCTGGGCACAGATGACATGGGGCGCGATGTTGCGGCGAGGCTGATTTATGGTTTCCGGCTTTCGGTTTTATTCGGTCTTGCGCTAACCATCGCCAGCTCGATAATCGGGATTATTGCCGGTTCGGTTCAGGGCTATTTCGGCGGTAAAATTGATTTATTTATGCAGCGTTTTATGGAAATCTGGTCGTCAATGCCCTTGCTTTTTATCTTGATAATTCTCGCTAGTATTGTTGACCCGACTATCTTTTGGCTCTTCTTCATTATGCTGCTTTTTAGCTGGATGAAGCTGGTGGATTTAGTACGCGCAGAATTCTTGCGGGCGCGTAATTTTGATTTTGTAAAGGCGGCAAGGGCGCTTGGTGTTCGTGAGCATATCATAGTTTTTCGGCATATTCTGCCAAATGCTTTGGTTTCCACTTTCACATTTTTGCCATTCATCCTAACTGGCGCAGTAACTGTTCTCGCCGAACTAGATTTCCTTGGCTTCGGACTGCCTTCAAGTTATCCTTCGCTCGGTGAATTAGCCTTGCAGGGAAAAAATAATCTTGATGCGCCATGGCTTGGTATAACGGCATTTGTAATGCTCGCTTTTATGCTGAGCCTGTTAATATTTATCGGAGAAGCATTGCGCGATGCTTTTGACCCAAGGAAGGTCAGGCTATGAGTTTACTTTCAATCAAAAATCTATCAGTCAATTTCGGACATACTGAGGCGGTAAGAAATGCCTCACTTGATATCAACAAAGGTGAAATGGTAGCGCTGGTCGGAGAAAGCGGCTCAGGAAAATCCGTCACCGCACTTTCAATTCTGCAATTAGTAAGCAATGCTAAGCAACAAGGCAGCATCAAATTTGATGGCATGGAATTACTCGATGCCAAGCAAAAAAGATTGCAGAATTTCCGTGGGAATCATGTCGGAATGGTTTTTCAGGAACCAATGACATCACTTAATCCGCTACACACGATTGGCAAACAAATAGCCGAATCCATCAATATCCATCAGAGGATGTCAAAAAAAGCGGTGAAACTGCGCATACGGGAATTGCTGGAACAGGTGGAGCTGGACGAGCTAAAAAATCGCCTAAAAGCATATCCGCATGAGCTTTCCGGTGGGCAGCGCCAACGCGTGATGATTGCTATGGCAATTGCAAATAATCCTGATTTACTAATCGCTGACGAACCAACAACCGCAGTGGATGTGATTGTGGCAGCAAAAATCCTCAAATTGCTCAAGAAAATCCAGAAAGAATTGGGGATGTCGATTCTGCTAATCACCCATGATTTGACGATTGTGGAAAAGCTGTCTGATAGCATTTATGTTATGAAAGACGGCGAAATTGTTGAGAATGGAATTACCTCACAAATCTTCAAAAACCCACAGCATAAATATACACAACATCTGCTTTCATCAAAGCCAAAAGGTCGTGCGGTAGCTGCCACAAAATCCCCTCCGGTGGTAATCCGCGCGGAAAAGATGAGCGTTTCATTTCCGATTAAAGGTGGGTTTTTCGGCGGGCAGATTGGCGCAGTTGATGCAGTAAAGAACATAAGCATCAGTGTTTCCGAGGGTAAGACCATCGGCATTGCAGGAGGTAGCGGTTCAGGCAAAACCACACTGGGAATGGGCTTGTTGCGTTTGGTAAAAACCACCGGACAAATCGGCTTTATGGGCACAAGAATAGACGAATTCAGTCCGGCGCGCCTGCGGGAAATGCGCAAGAAAATGCAGGTAGTTTTCCAAGATCCTTATGCAAGCCTCAATCCGCGCATGACTATTCGGCAGATTATCGAAGAGGGGTTACGCGCCCATAATATGAAAGCAGATATGGCGGAGATTCTCGCCGAGGTGGGGCTAAGCTCAGATATGGCAGACCGCTATCCGCATGAATTTTCCGGCGGTCAACGCCAACGCATTGGGATTGCACGCGCTCTTGCCCTCAAACCAAAATTTATATTGCTAGATGAGCCCACTTCTGCACTGGATTTATCGGTACAATCACAAATTATTGACCTGCTCAAAGATTTGCAGAAGAAGCATAAAATTTCATATATTTTCATTAGCCATGATTTACGAGTGATGCGCGCAATTGCCCATGATATTGCAGTAATGAAAAATGGTGAAATAATCGAGTTTGCAGAAACCGAAAAAATATTCAATAATCCGCAGCATGAATATACAAGGAAACTTATCAAAGCCGCATTTTTAAAAGAGGTAGCATGAAAAACACCATCATTATTATAGCATTATTATTTGTAACTTCCTGTTACTCAAAGCCGGAAAATAGCACCGAGCAATCAGCAAATATTTATTCTGAACAGGTGCAGTTACCTTATGCAAAGACATGGGAAAAGGCGATTTCCTACTTCAAGGATAATAAAATCATCATTAAAACTGCTGATAAAGAAAATGGTATAATTTATGGCGAAAGAGATTTCTTTGAGAATGAATCCGCCGATTGCGGGCATATGGGGCGTGAAAAAATCAGTAGCGCATATGGGATGGAACAATATAATATTTTTGTCGAGAAAGGCGGCAACAAATCCAGCCGCGTTAGTGTGAATCTAAATTATTCAGACAGCACAGTTTGGGATCCGCTTGGCCGCCGCACAGCGCGTGTTGAGTGCAAATCCTCAGGAGAAACCGAGCAGGGAATTCTGGATTACATCAAGGGCTAGCCTAATCGCGCGGGCCAATCATTTTTTCGGGGCGCACCCATTCGGCAAATTGCTCCTCAGTCAGCAACCCTAGGGCAATTCCGGCTTCTTTCAGCGAGCTTCCCTCTTTATGCGCTTTCTTGGCGATTTTTGCCGCATTATCATAACCGATGTGCGGGTTTAAAGCCGTTACCAGCATCAGGCTTTCATCGCGCAATTTCTCGATACGCTCAACATTTGCAACAATCCCATCAAGGCAATTTTCGCGGAAGGAATTCATCCCGTCAGCAAGCAATCTGATTGATTGCAGCAGATTATAAATCATCACCGGTTTGAAAACATTAAGCTCAAAATGACCGTTACTTCCTGCAATTGTTACCGCCATATGATTTCCCATAACTTGCGCGCAAACCATCGTCAATGCTTCACATTGCGTCGGGTTGACCTTACCCGGCATAATCGAGCTTCCCGGTTCATTTTCAGGCAGGCTAAGCTCACCCAAACCGCAGCGCGGGCCACTACCGAGAAAACGTATATCATTGGCGATTTTCATCAGGCTGGTGGCAATCACATTCATCACCCCGCTTGCATCAACCACATCATCATGCGCGGCAAGAAGTTCAAATTTATTCTCTCCGGTTTTGAATGGATAGCTGGTTAATTCCGCCACAGTTTCAGCAAATTTTTCGGCAAAACCTTTTTTGGTATTTATCCCCGTACCCACTGCCGTGCCGCCTTGCGCCAAGCGATATAAACCACTTAATGCCCCGCCTTCAACCCGCGTGATATTGGATTTAATCTGCGCTGCATAACCGGAAAATTCCTGCCCCAAAGTAAGTGGAGTTGCATCCTGCGTATGAGTGCGCCCGATTTTGATAATATCTTTGAATTCATCAACTTTCTGATTCAAACCCGCCGCAAAATCCTTCAATGCAGGCAATAATTTTTCATTTATTTCCAGCACCGCGGCGATATGCATTGCGGTTGGGAAAGTATCATTTGAGCTTTGCCCGCAATTCACATGGTCATTTGGATGCACAGGGTTTTTTGACCCCATTTCTCCACCCAGAATTTCAATTGCACGATTGCTCAAAACCTCATTCATATTCATGTTTGTTTGCGTGCCAGACCCTGTTTGCCAAACAACCAGCGGGAAATTCTCATAACCAATCTTGCCACTCAACACCTCATCGGCGGCTTGCACAATAGCATCAGCCACTTTTGCATCCAATACGCCCATTTCCTTATTGGCAATTGCAGCAGCTTTTTTGACGATTGCCAGCGCTTTTATAAGCGGCTCAGGCATGCGCTCACCACCGATTTTGAAATTGATAAGCGAGCGCGCAGTTTGCGCCCCGTAATATTTATCGGCAGGCACTTCCAACTCACCGAATGAATCTGTTTCTTTTCTGATATTTGTCATGATTTCTTCCTATTATTTGAACCACAGAATCTAAACCAGCCTGCAAAACTTGCAAGAAAATATATAGTGTAATCGTCATCGCGCACTTGTTGCGCGATCCGGCTAATGGCACATTCAAGCTAAAGAACCAGACCCCTGTTATAAAAAACGGGGTGACGAATTCACACAAAAAAGCCCCGCAAATTGCGAGGCTTTTTATTTCGTTTCGGCTTAATTTATTTAAGCACGGCGCTTGCGGCGATCATCGCGACGACCACGGTCACTGCCTCTGTCGCCCCTGTCACCTCTTGGCTTCTCTTCACGTGGAGGGAACTCAGCATTATCCGGATCAAGATCTTCACCCGTTTCCTGATTAACCACACGCATTGAAAGCTTGTATTTACCACGGTCAAGACCAACAAGTTTCACATAAACTTCCTGCCCTTCCTCAAGCACATCATTCACGTCTTCAACACGGTCATTGTTGATTTCCGAGATATGAACCAAACCGTCATTTGCTCCCATGAAAGTTACAAACGCACCAAAATCCATGATTTTGGCAACCGGCCCGTGATATACTTTGCCAACTTCGGCAACGGCAACAATGCTTCTGACCATTTTCTCGGCAATTGCCATTGCATCGCCATCATTAGAAGCAATCTTCACCAAACCGCAATCAGGCTGTTCTTCAATATCAACTTTAGCACCGGATTTCTCAACAATATCCTTGATAACTTTTCCAGCCGGTCCGATTACTGCACCGATTTTTTCTTTATCAATTTTGATTGTGAGAATTCTTGGCGCATTGACATTCAGCTCACCGGATTCAGTAATAGCTTTCGCCATTTCACCAAGTATATGCATTCTGCCATCTTTTGCCTGATTCAAGGCTACTTCCATAATTTCAAAAGTAATACCGTTGATTTTGATATCCATTTGCAATGAAGTGATACCTTTATCAGTACCCGCAACTTTGAAATCCATATCACCGAGATGATCTTCATCACCCATAATGTCGGAAAGAACTACGAAATTCTTATCTTCTTTGATAAGACCCATAGCAATACCCGCAACCGGAGCTTTTAAAGGAACGCCCGCATTCATCATCGACATAGAACCACCGCAAACTGTCGCCATAGAGCTTGAGCCGTTTGATTCGGTAATTTCAGATACTAGACGGATTGTGTATGGAAATTCTTCTTTTGTTGGAAGAACTGCCGCCAATGCGCGCCATGCAAGTTTACCATGACCGATTTCACGACGACCCGGAGGGCCCATTCTGCCAACTTCACCAACCGAATATGAAGGAAAATTATAATGCAGGAGGAAGTTTTCTTTTGATTCTCCAACTACAGCATCAATAATTTGCTCATCCTGACCGGTTCCCAAAGTTGTAAGACACAAACCTTGTGTTTCACCGCGTGTGAATAATGCAGAACCATGAGTTTTATTAATCAACCCGACTTCACATTCAATCGGACGTACTGTTTGCGGGTCGCGCCCGTCAATACGTTTTTGGTTTTTGATAATATCACCACGGACAATTTCAGCCTCAACTTTCTTAAGCAAGCCTTTTGCTACGTTAAGCTCAGCCTCATCTTCAATACCCAAGCTTTCCAGTGCCTTGTCTTTTGCAGCTTTAATAGCAGCAACCCTGTCTTGCTTTTCACGGATAGCATATGCTTTCTGCAAATCTTTTTCAGCAGCTTTTTTGAGTTTTGCTTTCAAGTCAGAATAATCATGGCTGGCAATATCCCAAGGCTCATTCGCGCATTCTTCGGCAAAATCTATAATCAGATTTATTACTGCCTGCATTTGCTCATGGCCAAAATTTAGTGCGCCCAGCATCACTTCTTCAGTAAGCTGATTAGCCTGAGATTCTACCATCAATACGCTTGAATTCGTACCCGCTACTATCAAATCTAAATCACTTTCTTTAATTTCTTCATAAGTTGGATTTAGCAAATATTCACCGTCTTTATAACCAACACGTGCTCCGGCGATTGGCCCTAAAAATGGAATTCCGGAAATCGTAAGTGCCGCAGATGCCGCAACAAGAGCCAGAATATCAGGTTGAGTTTCTTTGTCATGTGAAAGCAATTGGCAAATCACGTTTGTTTCACGGCTATAATCTTCGTGGAACATCGGGCGGATTGGGCGATCAATAAGACGTGATGTCAAAGTTTCAAACTCTGTCGGTCTTGCTTCACGCTTGAAGAAGCCACCTGGGATACGCCCGGACGCATAGAATTTTTCCAGATAATGGACGGTCAGCGGGAAGAAATCCTGACCTGGATTATCTTGCTTAGCACCTGTTGCAGTCGCAAGGATTTGTGTTTCACCATAAGTTGCCAGCACCGCGCCGTCAGCTTGACGAGCAATTTTACCGGATTCTAGAGTTAAGGTTTTACCACCCCATTCGATGGATCTTTTTGTTATATTAAACATTGATTTAGACATAATTTTTCCTTTTTGTCGTTTTTTGATTACGCTCCATTGCCGCTCAGGCAAATCGGGCGCAATGCCCTTGCCTCCCTTTGGTCAGAATCGCTCTAGCAAATGCAAGGATACGACTCTTGAGCAAGCTTTGCTTGCGAGGGCAAGTCCATTGAGGACGGTAAGCCTTAGTAGCGCTTGAACGCAACATTATATATGCAGGGAAAGGAGTAAGAATGAGGTCAATCAGCACTTCTAATTAACCTGACTCTTAACCCTTTTCCCCAAAACAGATTGTTTTATAGCAGAAAACTCTGAATAAAGAAAGGTTTATCGTGAACTAAAAAACCCCGCTCTGAGCGGGGCTTTTTGTATTACTTCCTCAAACCTAGGCGTTTGATGATTTCCTGATATCTGCTTTCCGATTTTTTCTGCACATAATTGAGCAATCTACGGCGTTTGCTAACCATAACAATCAGGCCACGGCGGGAATGGAAATCCTTCGCATGGGTTTTCATATGCTCGGTTAAATTGGTGATGCGCTCGCTCAAAATGGCGATTTGCACTTCTGGCGAACCTGTATCATTATCATTCGCGGAATATTCTTTGATAACTTCTTGCTTTCTTTCTGGTGTAATAGTCATAATTATTCTCCAAATATCATAGATTAAAAACCCTGCGGGTTTTGAGCTTTCCGTGAATAATTTCCGCAATAGCAAGAAGTGTATTTCCGTGATAAACCACGATGCAGTCTATATCCTGCAAATCTGTATTTAACACGATACCATTTCTAACTTTGCAGGCTTCTTCATCAGAAACTTTCAGCTCCAGGATATCGTCCAGAACCTCATCAGGCGGCAAAATGACCGACTGCTCAGCGCCTTTTTTGCACATTTCTTCAAATTTTTCAAGAGTTATTGCATTATTTATAGAGAAATTCCCGTGGGTTACGCGGCGCAATTCCGAAACATAGCCATAACAACCAAGCTTCCTGCCCATATCGCGGGCAATTGAACGTATATAAGTACCTTTTGAGCAATGAACCGAGAATTGCGTATGACGGGCTGAATGTTTTAGCATCACAAAGTCATAAATCTCAATTTCCCGTGGCTTCAAATCTGCCTTCGTGCCCTCTCTCGCCAGTTCGTAGGCTTTTTTACCATTTAGCTTTAGTGCAGAATATTGCGGTGGCATCTGCTCAATCTTCCCCTTAAATTCCTCCATGGCATTCAGCAAATCCGCTTCACTAAACTCCAGACTCTCTACTCGAGCCACTATTTCACCCTCTGCATCATCGGTTGAACGCTCCTCGCCCCACGTGACCTCAAATTCATAATGTTTATCGGTTGCCAGCATATAGCCGCAAAGCTTGGTTGCCTCACCAATTGCAATCGGCAAAACTCCGGTTGCCAGCGGGTCGAGCGTTCCGGCATGCCCGCATTTTGAGCTTGTCAGCCTTTTTATGGTTGAAACGACTCGTGCCGAAGAGATGTTTTTACCCTTATCAATTATTACCCAGCCATGATGCATAAAGTATTTATAGGCAAATTCCGCTTGTTAGGCAACGATTGCGGTGCTGATTTTCTGGCGATGCTTCTTTTCGCGATAAGCAACATATACCGCACTGGATATGATTATGAATGAGCCTATTGCCGTCCATATACTCAAACCTTCAGCAAAAAATACATAGGAAATAATCGCGCTGAAAATCAAGCGGGAATAGTCAAATGGCATCAGTACACTCACATCAGAATCACGATATGCCAGCGAAACAGTGGCAAAATTCGTGAGATGCAAACAGGTAAGTAACAATAAGAGCAACACTTGTTTTAGGTTGATATCCTCCCAGAAGAACATCCCTAAAGGCAGGGAATATAACAACATCACCAATGTCATATAAAATAACATGGAATTTAGAGATTCGGTCTTGTTGAGCAATTTGATTACTAAGTCTGTAATTGCCCAGAATACTACTACAATAAGCATAAGCAGCATTTTCGGGTCAAAGAACTCGGTTCCGGGACGCAAAATAACCAATACGCCAACCAAGCCGATTATAAGCCCGATAAAACGATGATAACCCATTTTTTCACCAAAGAAGATTACTGCGAAAATCGAAGTGACCAAAGGCGCAGTAAAAGAAATCGCCGTGGCCAGATTGAGCTTAACATGCGACAAGGTATAAAATAAAATCAGCCCCGCACTAATTGCCACCGCGCAACGCACAAAATGTGTGGGTAATTTTTTGGTTTTGGGAAGCTTTCTCTTTTTAGCTAACGTATATGTAAACACCATTATAGCCGCAAAAAGATTTTGCCAGAACATAATCAGATATGGGGTCATCCCGCTTTCGGTCAAGGCACGTACAATTCCCATCACGCTAGCGAGTGCCAAGCAATGTACCAGCATCCAGAAAATGCCCATTCTTGTATTTGCCATAAAATTCCCAACCGAGCCGAATGCCCGCCTATAAAGAATTATAGCCTATTATTGATGAATAAATGGTTAAATATAGGTGAGTTTCCTAGGCTTCAGGAGGCTCCGGATTATGCAGCAGCTCATTGATACGCGCCGCCTCATCAAATGATTTATCAATCTTGAAACTGATATTTGGGGTATGACGTATATATACCTCACGGGAAATATAATGCTTGATAAAGCCTTGGTAGCCTCTGAGCAGTTTTATCAATTCTTCAGAAGCACCCTGCCCACCTAACGGATAAATATACGCAGTTGCATTCTTTAAATCAGGTGAAATACGCACTTCCGAAACAGTTAATGGAAGGTTCTCCAGAACAGGGATTTCACCACGAAGAAAAAGGTTAGACAAAGCATGGCGGATAAGTTCACCGACTTTAAGCTGTCTTTGAGATGGCGGTTTTTTCATAAATCCCCACAATATGCCGATTAAACAACATCATTTAATTTTGCAGCTTCCGATACTACTTCATAACATTCGATAACATCGCCCGGTTTTACATCGTCATAGCTTTCAAATGCCATACCACATTCATAGCCATTCTGAACATCTTTGACTTCATCTTTGAAGCGTTTCAGAGTTTTTAGCTTGCCTTCATGAATCACCACATTATCACGCAGCAGACGCACACCAGCACCGCGTTTCACATGGCCTTCTGTCACATAACAGCCAGCCACTTTGCCGATTTTTGTGATGTTAAATACTTCGCGAATTTCAGCATAACCGATAAATTCTTCACGCTCAATCGGACTTAGCAAGCCTTCAAGTTCGGCTTTAATATCATCAACAACTTCATAAATGATTGAATAATAGCGAATATCTATTTTATCACGATTTGCCAGCTCTTTCGCCTGCACATTTGCACGGACATTAAATGCCACGATAATTGCGTTTGAAGCGTTAGCCAAAGTCACATCACTTTCTGTTACCCCGCCCACAGCAGAATAAATAACGCGAATTGTAACTTCGTCATTCAGGATTTTTTCCAAACTGCCTGCAATCGCCTCAACTGAACCGTGAACATCACCTTTCAGGACAACGGCGAGCTGCTTTTTCTCAGCCTGACTGCTACCTGCCATCAGCTTATCCATTGCTGATTTACTTTCAGCAGCAGCACGAATATTTTTGGCTTTCTGGCTACGATATTCAACAATCTCACGCGCTTGTTTTTCGCTTTCCACCACATTGAACTCATCGCCCGCCATCGGAACTTCGGAAAGACCGAGAATTTCCACAGGAAACGCCGGAGGAGCATCCACAACGTTATCACCGTGATCATCCAGTAATGCACGCACCTTACCGAAAGCAGTTCCCGCCACAGCAATATCGCCCACTTTCAATGTACCGCGCTGAATCACGACAGTTGCCATCACACCGCGCCCTTTATCCACGCGAGATTCAATCACACGGCCAATAGCAGCACGGTCTGGGTTTGCCTTCAACTCGAGCATTTCTGCCTGAAATAGCACAGCTTCTTTTAGGTCATCTAAGCCTGTTCCCACTTTTGCAGAAACCGGAATGCATAAAATATCACCGCCCATATCATCAGGAACTAGGCTATGTTGCAGCAATTCGGTTTTTACACGCTGAATATCCGCATCCGGCTTATCAATCTTATTTATCGCAACAATAATCGGAACTTCCGCAGCTTTTGCATGAGAAATCGCCTCTTTTGTCTGCTCCTTAATACCATCATCAGCAGCAACCACCAGAATAACGATATCGGTTACTTTCGCACCACGCGCACGCATTTCCGTAAATGCAGCATGACCCGGAGTATCAATAAAGGTGATTTTGCCCTTACCCTTTAATTCAATTTGATAAGCGCCGATATGCTGAGTGATTCCACCCGCTTCTCCTGCCACAACATCAGTTTCACGCAGCGCATCCAGCAATGAGGTTTTACCATGGTCAACATGCCCCATAATAGTAACTACAGGTGGGCGTGATTGTAAATTTACCTCATCATCATCTTCAATATCGATAGCTTTCTCAACGTCACCCTCGGTAACACGTTTGAAATTATGCCCAAGTTCAGTAACCACAAGCTCAGCCGTATCGGCATCAACTACCTGATTTATAGTAGCCATAACCCCAAGTTTCATCAGTTCACGAATAACATCGGCGGATTTCTCACTCATTCTATTGGCCAGCTCACCCACTGTCATAGTTTCGGGAATTATAACTTCACGAACCAGCTTCTCTTTGCTTTGATCTTCACCAAAATGCAATTCACGCTTGGCCTTCTCACGCTGGCGTTTGATAGATGCTAAACTACGCTGACGGTCTTCTTGGTCAAAATTTGCGATGGTAATTTTGCCGGTTTTTCTGCCTCCGGTTGGCTCTTTGATTTTTTTCGGCTTCTTGCTATCCCAATCTTTGCTTTCAGTAGCCTTAAGAGTGAGCTTTCCGGGAGCTTTTTCTTTCTCTTTATCGGCAGTATCAGAAAATTTGGGTCTAGCTTCTTCCGTAGCAGCTTTTCTCGGCTTTGCGCTTGCAAGCTCGGCCTGCTCTTCTTCTTTTTTCTGCTTTTGCCTTTCTTCAATTTCAATCTGCTTTTGAGCTTCTTCTATTTTTCTTTGCTCTTCTTTTTCTTTTGCGCGCTGCAGAATTTCTAGGCGCTTTCTTTTATCAGCATCGGATAATGAGTCATTATTCTGGATTTCCTCTACAGTTTGCTGAGCAATGCCGGGCTTGTTTATCGTACGCTTTTTACGCACCTCAACCGTAACCGTTTTCGGCCCGCCGGAAGAGCTTTGCCTTGCGCCGAGATTCAGCGTAAGTTTACCTTTGGGCTTATCTTTTTTATCGTCACTCATTTAACTTCCTAATTGCTATAAAATAGTATGCGAATCCACGGCTGACTACGGGCTTTCGCAAACCCGCAATCTCAGAGTCGGTAACTATTCATCATTTTCAAACCAATGTGCTCTTGCTGCCATAATCAACTCGTTCACTTCTTCAACATTCAAACCGGATTTAGGTACAAGCTCATAAAACTCATCGGTAGCGAGATCACCCAAATCATCACGTGTTCTAACATTCTTTTCCGCTAATTTCAAAACAATTGCAGGGTCAAGGGTTTCGCCCTCTTTTCCGGGCAACTCAAACATATTGTCATCAACGCCCATTTCCTTAGCTTTAGCCTTCTGATCATCCACCTGATTTTGTAGAGATTCCTTAGCGCGGGATTGCAATTCTGCGGCAACATCAGCATCAAAACCTTCAATACCGGCTAATTCGTCCACATCTACATAGGCAACTTCTTCAATTGAAGTAAATCCTTCTGTCACCAATAGATGCGCGATGATTTCTTCAACGTCCAATGCCTCAATAAATAGCTTGGAAAGGCTTGAGAATTCTTCCTGACGGCGGCTTGATTCCGCATCTTCAGTTAGAATTTCAATATACCAACCGCTTAATTCCGAGGCTAATTTAACATTTTGTCCACGACGACCAATTGCCAAGCTTTGCTGATCTTCAGGAACAACCACCTCAATGCGGCGCTCATCTTCTTCCACGACAACTTTCGTTACCTGAACCGGCGTTAGTGCATTTACCACAAACACGGCAGGATCCGGCGACCAGTCAATAATATCAATTTTTTCGCCTTGCAGCTCATTGACCACTGCTTGCACGCGCGAACCTCTAATACCGATACAAGAAGCTTTTGCATCAATGTTTGAATCACGCGATGCTACCGCAATCTTTGCACGGCTACCAGGGTCTCTGGCAATTGCTTTGATTTCGATGATACCATCATAAATTTCCGGCACTTCCTGCGCGAAAAGTTTTTCCATAAATGTCGGGTGAGTACGCGATAAAAATACTTGCGGGCCTCTGGCTTCGCGGCTTACATCAACCACATATGCACGGATTCTATCACCTGGGCGATATATTTCACGCGGTAGGACGGATTCACGGCGAAGCACCGCCTCTGTTCCGTTAACATCGAGAATCACATTTCCATATTCAACCGACTTCACGCTACCGTTGATGATTGTATCTTTCTTATCTTTAAACTGCTCATATTGCTTTTCACGCTCAGCATCTTTTACTCTTTGCGTGATAACCTGCTTTGCAGTTTGCGCTGCCACACGACCAATATCCATTGGCGGCAATTCTTCCACCAGAATCTCCCCGACTTTAATTCCGGGTTGAACGCGCTGTGCGATATCTAGCAAAACTTGAGTTTCTTTTGTCGCTGCCATTGATTCTGAGCCGGAGTCTTCACCGGATTCTTCCGCTTGTTCCTCAACGGTAAATTCTTCAACAACTTCGCGCTCACGAGTCAGTTTGGTTTCACCGCTTTTACGATCAATCACCGCCTTAATATTTTGCTCATAGCCGTATTTCTTACGAGCTGCCACCTGAATTGCCTGCTCAATAGCCTCAATCACATGCTCACGTTCAATACCTTTTTCGCGTGCTACTGCTTCTGCTACCTGAATTATCTCGGTGTTACCCGTAATTTGCGATGCTAATGCCATTTTTTTAGTCCCTAGTTGTTGTTTACTTACTCATTAATTACTGATTCCGGCGTTTATCAATTCATCCGTCAGAACCAATCTGGCTTCGGATATCTTATCAAAGGGAATCTCCACCACTTCTTTGTTATCTTTCAGCTCAAAATTTATTATCCCGTCTTTTGCGCTTCTTACAAAGCCACGAAATCTTTTTCTCCCGTTAATCATCTCTCTGGCTTCAATCTTCGTTTCAAAACCTTTGAATCTTTCAAAATGCTCAACCTTGGTTAGCGGGCGGTCAATGCCGGGGCTGCAAACTTCAAGATTATATTCATCCGAAATCACATCCTCAACATCTAATATGGCTGAAACTGCGTGGCTCGCTGCCTCACAATGCTCAACCCGCGTTATTCCACCTTCCTTTGGCTCAATCATCAACTGCAGGGTTTTGCGATACTCCCCGCCCGTCCATTTTAGCCTAACAATATCAAATCCAAGATTTTCTATTGCTGGCTCAATAACATTTCTGATTACGCTAATTTCCATATATATCCACAACAAAAAAGGCGGCCACTGGCCACCCTTCTTGCATTATATTTAACAAATAATTATGGAGATTACAAGTGTTTTCTTAGGCATTGCTATTAATCAGGGTCAATAAGCCTGATTTTGTATGACGCGATATTAGCAAATATCGTATTCAGAGTATTACTCAAATCAGCAGGTTTAATATCTTTATAGAAGCCACCACCGGTGATTTCTGCACATTCCTGAAGCGGACTTTTGCCCTTACTAACATCATAATCATATAATATCGCATGGACAATTGCCTTGCCTTTCATCTGCGTGCAAACATCTATATAATTCTGCGTGGTAATACTTTCCAGCGGCGCGTGCGCATCGCATGTGCCAAATAATTCGGCAGTTGTTTCACCGGCGGCTTCCATTGCATCCCAGTCAAATATCTGACCTTGCCCATCAGCATCTACGGTAGCATATGAGCTTTTATATTTTGGCCCGTCATTATCTTCACCATCAGAAATCATGATAATATGCTTGGCATTATCCTCGCTAGGCAGGTTTACCCTTGCATCCCTTCCCTTGAGGTCATATTCATATGATGATTTTTGCGCCCAAACACCCTTCCAGTTAGGTGACAGCACGCGAAATGCCCATATTAATCCTTGAATCGCAGAAGTGCCTGCACCAACCGGTATCGTACCTAAATTATTTATATTCGGATCACCATAAACATTTGTCGTTGCGTTCAATTTTGAGGTTAATATGCCAGAACCGGAATTAAACTGGTTTGTATCGCCGGAAGCTTCATTTTTGTGTATCAAGACTTGGATAGCCACCAAATCATTGGTCAATGGCTGAATCGGCAATGGTGAATTCACCACCATTCCCAATGCCTGATAATAGCATGAATAACGATGACATTTGCGTGTGGGTTGTTTTGGCGCAAAACCATACCAGCCGTTAAAGCAACCCCCGCCACTCATTTGCACTGTAGGAAACCATGATTTTGTGCAGCTCGCACTTGCACCGGCTATATCGGGTATGAGGCCTGCATTATAGGTTTGGTTATAGCCCAACGGGAATCCTGCGGCCTTATCACCTGCATCACTCGAATCACAACCGGAGCCCCAATTATATACAAATTGCTTATTATAAGGGTTCACTACAGATGCAAATGCAACTATCCCCTTTATAGGGCGTGTCGCAGGCTCTTTATCTGCCCCAGCCTGCAACTCAGCTAGCGTTGGCTGCGCGTTAAGACATTTATTCGAGTCCATATTACAGTCTTTCGACAAAATCTCGGAATAGTTATAATCCCACGCATTCGCGTTGGCAGCACT
>Ga0066641_10000266_pt1 | contig 23807 bp, 18 predicted proteins | sample CryGeyCG2114_065_FD_59509 | JGI IMG/M metagenome (GOLD analysis project Ga0066641, IMG submission 59509) | Groundwater microbial communities from aquifer - Crystal Geyser CG12_big_fil_rev_8/21/14_0.65 | ecosystem: Environmental > Aquatic > Deep subsurface > Groundwater | place: USA: Utah: Grand... | reverse complement strand
TATTGGAGTAATTGCCCAAATTCCAAATTTTAATAAATTTTTAGAAAAGCATAACGTTGATTTTGAACAACATACGGCTGGGGAATATAAAAGAACATTAACAGTATTTGGTAAAAATACCGATGAAGGCAGAGCTAAATTTAAAGAAGAGCTTGAAGAAACTCATCATTTGTTTAAAAATTATTTAGAAACATATAGAGAGCAATTAGATGTTCCTAAGGTAGCAACTGGTGAACATTGGTATGCTAAACAAGCTATTGAATTTAATTTAGTGGATGAAATTTTGACTAGCGATGATTATATTTTAGATGCTCTAGATAAATTTGAAATTTTTAGTATTGATTTTAAAAAGAAGAAGAACTTTTTTGAAAAGCTTAATAATTCTGCAAATATTTTAATGACTAATTTGTTGAATAGATATAATTAAAAAAAGGGGGAATTCCCCCTTTTTTTAAAACTCCGGTGGCAACTGATTATGCACCGTCCAAAAACAGCCAATATTTTTTATAGCTTCAATAAATTTATCAAATTCAACAGGCTTTACAACATAAGCATTAATGCTAAGATCATAGGTATCTAGAATATCTTGCTCTTCTTTTGAAGACGTTAAAATTACAACAGGCAATAACTTAAATTTATTGTCTTTTCGAATTTCTTTTAATGCTTCAATACCACCCTTTTTAGGCATTTTTAAATCTAATAATAATACAGCGGGTATTCCTGTTGTACGATTTTCATATTTCCCTCGACAAAACAAATAATCAAGTAAAACTTCCCCATCTTCAACTCTATCTATTCTATCCGCAAGTTTATTATCTTTTAATGCCTTAATAGTAAGCTCTGCATCATTATCATCATCTTCAGCCAATAATATCCTTCTTTTGTATAATAATGACATATTTCTTTATACCTCTTCTTCTCTTGGTAAACTAACAAAAAAAGTTGCTCCTTCATTTGGACTACTTAAAGCCCATACTCTTCCATTATGTCGGCTAATTATTCTTAAAACATTAGCCAGACCTATACCTGTTCCTTCAAATTCTGAATCTTTATGTAATCTTTGAAAAACACCAAAAATTTTATCCATATATTTTTGCTCAAACCCTACTCCATTATCTACAACTTTTAAAATTACTTCTTTATCATTTACTTCGCTGGAAATAGAAATTTTAGGTTTATCTTTATATTTAGTAAATTTAATTGCATTTGTCATTAAATTCATTAATGCAAGTCTTATCATTTTTTTATCAACGAAAACTAGTGGTAATTGTTCTATCTGCCAGGTAATTTCTTTATTATCTTCCCTGAATCCACAAAGTTCATCTTTTAATTCATTAACAGTTTCATTTAAATCAACTTTTGATTTTTGTAATTCTGTTCTACTTACTCGTGAAAATATTAATAAATCATCAATTAGATCACCCATTTTTTTTGTTGATTTTAAAATAATATCTATAAACCTTTTTGAATCTTCATCAGCTTTAATTATTTCATTTTCTTTTAACAAATTAATAAATCCAGATATATGCCTTAAAGGTGCTCTTAAGTCATGAGAAACAGAGTAACTAAAACTTTCTAATTCTTTATTGGATGCTTTTAATTCTTCCGTTATTTGTAATAATTTATCCTGCATAATTCTACGCTCTGTAGTATCTCTAAAGGTAATAACGATACTTTCTACTTTATTTCTGGATAAAATTGGTATAACAATATATTCTACAGGAATTAATGTTCCGTCGTGTCTAGTAAAATAATCGGAATCGATAAAAGAACTACATTGATACTTGTTTTCATAATAATCAAAAATTTTATTACTTAATCTTTTATCTTTGTTAAAGTAAATTTTTTTTAATTTTTTTTTACTTTTATTTACGTCTTCTTCAGTCATGGCATGAAAAAAACATTTTCTTAATTCTTTAAATTTATATCCAAGGGTATCTAAAGCATATTTATTTGCAAACAATATTCCTTTTTTGGGTGATATTTTTATAATTCCATATCCCGTATAATCTAATACTTCTACTTTAGGTTGATTTTGTGAAATATAAAAATATATGAATAATAATAAAATAATAAAGCATAAAAGAAAAAAATTAACCATGGATATTATGCTTAAATAAAACAATACAAATATACAAATTGTAAATAAAAATACTGATATGTTTTTAAAAGTTAAAAGATCTTTTAATATCATTTTTATTAATTTTTATAATCCTTTATTTCATTTGCACCTTTTACCGTCCTGAAAAATTCTCCAGAAAAGTAAGTTATACCATAATGCAGCATTAGTGCTAAATCATAATCAGATGAAATTTTATCAGCCACAATCATTACATCATTATTTTTAATAATATTAAGCAGCATTTCTTGATCTTGATTATTAGTAATAAACTTTTTGAAAACCTTTGTATCTAAAAAAACCCCATCAAATTCAAGCTCAAACAATGGTCTAAGTGCTAAATATTTCTCTCCAAAACTATTAAGATAGAACTTAAAGCCTGAATTTTCTTTTACATCTAACAATGCCTCTATTCTATCTACCTGCTCAATAACATCTTGCTCATCCAATATTAAAATAAGTTTCTCTAAACTAAGATCATAATCTACTGTAAGACTCTTAATATAATCTATTGCATTAGCATCAACTAAATAATCAACTGTGAAAAAGATACAAAAATTTAAATTATCATATAAGGAATTTGAGTAATCTTTTAAAAAGAATTCTATTAATTTCTTCTGTACAAATGTAGACTTATTATTTTTTCTTGATAAATGCATTACTTCTTTAATATCAATTTTACTTTGTAAACTAATCGAATAAACGTTACATGGTATGATTGCGCTAATTTCTTGTTCTTTTACATTACCTGATTTATATAAAAAATCATATTCAACAACTATCTTATTTTCAGCAATATCATTTATTAAAATTTGTGTAATCTTTAATTTATCTGTGAATTTTGAATATTCAAGATCAGAAAAAAACTGATATTGATTTTTCCCTTTATATTTTGCATGATACAAAGCTTTATCTGCACTAGAAAACAAATTTTTTAAAACACTAGCATCTTCAGGACATCTAGTAATACCTATACTAATTGTAATCTTTATCTCGTCAGAAGATACCTTAAAAGGTTCTTTGAAGTTTTCGAATATTTTATCAGCAACTGCGGTAATATCATGAGTACTATCAACATTTCGAACCAATAAAGCAAATTCATCTCCTCCCAGCCTAGCTAAAACATCATTTGTTCTAATTGCTTCAGAGACTCTCTTAACAAATTCTTTTAATACTAAATCTCCGGAATGGTGACCATATGAATCATTCACATTTTTGAAGTTATCTATATCAAATAAAAAAAGCGCAAATTTTAAATCTTCTTTTCTTTCTGATTTAATTAAATCTGATAATATTTCCTCAAACTGGAATCTATTAGAAACCCCAGTTAAATGATCAAACATTGCCTTTTTTTCAATTTTTTTCTGCAATAATATTTCTCTTTTCTTTTCTAAATAATTATTTAAAATACTTTTTATTGATTTAGATAATGAATTCTCATTAATTTCACTTTTAATTAAGTAATCATCAGCACCATTTTTTAAAGACTCTTTAGCTACATGCTCATCTCCATAACCAGTTAAAAATAAAATTGGCGTGTCTTTGAAAAAATCTAAGCTCCTTATTTTCTTAAGTGTATCGATTCCATTTACATCGGGTAAAATATAATCTAATAAAATTAAATCTGGCACTTTTCCATCTAAGAGTAAATCCATAGCATCTTTGGAACTAGTAACACCTTTAATGTCTATTTTATCACCAAAGATTTTATTTAAATATGTTTTATATAACAACTGATATTGCTTACTATCATCAATTATTAAAATATATTTATTCAACTTTACCATAATTAACTTAAACCAAATAATTCCACAAACTTAGGTAATTTTATAAACTTTTCAGTATTAACTAATAAAAAAATATAACCAGAAATATTATTACTTCTGGTAGACCATCGACTAAATATTATATTTCTATTTTTTAATCCATCATTATTTTTTAAAATATTTAATAAATCATCTAAATTTATTATAGGGCTAGACTTAACTAGTTCTATATTAGAATCTAATAAAGAATTTAAAGTATTAGATACTGTATCAATAAAAACTTGATTGATAGTCTCCATATCCAATTCATCTATTAAATTTTTTAAATGATCATTATATTCAACTAAAAAAGCATAATTACCTTCAAGAGTATCTTTTATATAATTAACAACTCCTTTTACATCATTAAAGATAAGATTTGAGTTTTTAAAAATATTATCTATTTCATTTCCATCGGTACTTATCACAGTTGGAACGCTAATATCTAATCGATCATCAAGCAGTACAGATAATCTTGAAATAGACTTACTAAAACTTATATTAAATAATTCTGTTATTACGTTTTTATCTTTATTAGTTAACATAATTCAAGCTCGGTAATCATTTTTAGTAAGGTATTTTTTTCAATCGGTTTTTCCATAATAGCAACAAAACCTAAGTTTTCCGCATCTTCAACTATTTGCTCTTGAAGATCTGCTGTGATTAATACAAACTTTGTCTCTATCCCTAAATTTATAATTGCTTTTGATATATCAATCCCATTATCATGAGGAAAGTTATAATCCATTAAACATATATCGGGTTTTATTTCATTTGAAATTTTTAAAGCTTCTTTTCTATCATTAGCTATATAAACTTTATATGGATCATCAGACGAATCTAAACATAACTTAATAATTCCACATGATGTAGGGCTATCATCAACAATTAATATTTTTAGAAACTTATTTTCAATATTATTCATAATGATTTATTCTTCTTTTTTAATTCTACTACCAATTCTTAATAATTGACTTCCTATCTCTGCTAACGGAAATATTGCATCTACTGCTCCAAGTTCTAAAGCAGTTGAAGGCATACCAGTTGCAATACAATCATCAAATTTTTCAATAAAAGTAAAATTCTTATTTTTCCTAATCTTTAGTAACCCTTCTGCTCCATCACTGCCCATGCCTGTTAAGATTCCAGCTACTACTTTTAATGGCAATTTAGCAACCGATGAAAAAGTATAATTTATAGATGGTATAATCTTACTTGAAGTATCAGGTAAATGTAATAAAGTCATTATCTCGTCTTTATATTTTATTAATTCTAAATTTTTATTATCTGGAGCAAAATAAATAATTCCAGGCTTTAAAACTTCTCTATGCTCAACTTCCTTGATAGTGAACTGCCCCTCACTTTCAAGAGCTTTTATATAATACTTTAAGAATCCTTCTCTCATATGCATTACAAATAGTATAGGAGGAAGTAACACATTATTCTTTAACCCCTTTAAAATATTATCAATTGCAGTAGGACTTCCAATAGATCCTCCCATAACAATTAGCGATATATTAGTTTTTGGTAATTTCAAAGGCTTTAATTTAATAACCTCTGATAAATCAAAATTATCTCTGTTATGAATATTTCTAATTACGCTCATCAATTTATATTTCATTTTATTTATTTCTTCTAAATCAAAAGATTTCGGTTTTTCTATTATATCTATTGCACCTTTTGTCAAAGCTTTTACCAATGATTGTATTTCATTATTAGAAGCTATTGAACTAAAAATAATTATTGGATGTTTCCTTATATCGGCAATCTCAGCTATTTCGTTAATTGCTTCAGCTCCTGACATTATAGGCATCATAAAATCCATGATAACAACGTCAGGGATTATTTTATGAAAAAGCTTAATTGCTTCTAAACCATTTCGAGCAACACCGGAAACTTCTATGTCTTGTTCATTTTTAAAAATACTAGTTAATAACTTTAAAAAAACTTCTGAGTCATCTACTATCATTAATTTAATCATAAAATTAAATATCACTTATTATAAACACATTTAAGTAACAAGAAGATCTGAAACGATATCTATTAATTCCTTATTTTCAAAATGTCTTTTTACCAAATATGCATCAGCTCCAACTTCAATCCCTTTTTTTCTGTCATCTTCTTTTGCAAGAGATGTCACAATTATCACTGGTGTTTTACAATGCTCATTACTCGACTTTATTTTATTTGTAAGCTCAAAACCATCCATTTCTGGCATCATAATATCTGTAATGATTAAATCAAATTTTTTATTTTGTAATAGGTTCCAAGCTTCTTTACCATTATTGGAGGTAGTTACTTCATATTTTTTTGTTTTTAATGCATTAGTTAATAAAGTTCTAGTAGTTATAGAATCATCAACAACTAATATTTCAGGATTATTTGAAACATTTTTAGAAATAAGTGTAGATGTTTGGTATTTTTCATTTTCGATAAATAAATTTTTGTATAGATTAATTTCTTGTGGCCCAGATATAGCCATTCTTACAATTTCAGCAGTATTTAAAACTACAAGTAAACCTTCTTTACCAATTGTTGCTATACCAGAAATACAGTTAATACTATTTAATGGTTCAGAGAGTCTTTTTACAATAACCTCCCTTTGATTAACTACTTCATCGACAATTAGTCCTATTTCAGGTTCATTAGCAATACTAATAATTAAAACTATTATTCTATCAGATGCAAACATACTTTTATTATTTAAATTCAATAAGCTATTTATTTCATAAATAGGAACAGGTTTACCATTCATAATAATCACTTTTTCAGATTCGAGAGTTTTCAATTCACTCTGATTAATTTCAATAATTTTTCTAATAGCTAATGCTGGTATAACAAATTTTTGTTTATTGGCCTTAATTATTATTCCGTTTTCAGTTGCCAAACTTAATGGTAAGTCCAAAATAAATTTTGTACCCATATTTTCTTGTGTCTGCAAATCAAATTTCCCTTTAATTGAAGAGATATTATTTTCGACTATATCCAGTCCAACTCCTCTGCCTGAAATTTGTGTTACTTCAATTTTGCTTGAGTATCCCGGTTTAAAAATTAATTGTAATAATTCAGAATCACTCATATTTTCAATTTCTTCTTCGGTAACAATCTTTTTATCAACAGCATTTTTTTTTATGTCATCAATTTTGATGCCTGCTCCATCATCTTCAATTGTAATTATCCCTCTTCCTGAACGACATCCTATATTGATAATAATATGCCCAACTTCAGGCTTTCCAAGTTTTAATCTTTGTTTTGGACTTTCTATTCCATGATCAATGGCATTTCTGATAATATGAATTAAGGGATCTTTAATTTTATCTAAGACATTTCTATCAATTTTTATATCATCTCCAATAACATTTAATTTTATTACTTTATTAAATTTTTTGGACAAATCTCTAACAATAACATGAAGAGTGTTAATTAATAACGAAATTGAAACCAAAGAAAGCTCTTGAAAATTATCACGTAAAACATCTAAAGTTAAATTTAATCTACTAGAGTTTTCTCTAACTTCATTTGAAAAATCTGAAATATCCGAAAATAAATGTTCTATTTGATTTGCTGTTTTAGAAAACTCATGCTTTATTTCTGGTAAATCTTTTATTATTTCATCAAAAAAATATATATTCTTTTTAATCTCAAGATACTTATTTTGTAATTCATATTCATAGTTAAGAAAATCATCATTCAGTTCAATCATTATATTTTTTAGCTCATCGCCAAGAGCAGAAATATTCATGATTTTATTATATGAAACTTTTAATTGCTCACTAGTTTCTAAGTGTAAAGATTTTTTTTGATTTTTCTTAGATAATTCTTTTTTATCAGGATCATTTAAAACTTCCTTTTTTGCTAAACCATGCGTTTCATCCTTATTACTTGAATCATATGATTTACTGGATTTATAAATTTTTATTTTTCGTTTACCTGCTTTCTTATCCTTCGTATCAACTTTTTGTTTATTTTCTTTTGTATCAGATTGATCTAATACAACTTCATCTGAACTTCCTTCAGACATCTTATTTATAATTTGATTTGTTTTCTCAATGATATCACTTAATTCATACTCATCTGCATTGTTTTTTAAGAAATAGGAAAATGCTTTTTTCATTTCTGAAGTAACATCTAATGTTACATCAATCAACTCTGAATTAATTAGTGATGGTTCTTTTTTAACTTTACTATATAAATCTTCTAAATTATGTGCAAGATTGGCTATATTTAATAATCCAACAGCATGAGAAGATCCTTTGATTGTATGAAATGCTCTAAAGAGATCATTTATAGCATTAGAAGATTCTTCTGAAGACTTATCACTTGTTTCGAGAAATAAAATTTTTTCAGAAACCATCTGCAAGTTTTCATCAAGTTCAAACTTAAACGCTTCTATTAGTTGTTTTAAAACACCTGGGTCAAAATCCATAATAATTATTCTTTTTATCAAACATCATTTTTTATAACAGGTTCTTCTTTTTTTGTTTTATATTTTTCTATACTATTCATTAAATCATTTGCAACCAGTTGCATTTTTTCTGCAATAGACTTCATCTCCTCAGAACTTGTTGAGGTACTTTTAGTAATATCTTCTAAATTTTGAATAGCTGAATTAATTTCTTCAATACCTATCTTCTGTTCATTGCTACTAGTTACAATAATTTTAATTAAATCAGAGGTTTTTAAAATCTTTGGTACAATTTCTTCAATAACTTCCTCTGCTTTTGTTGCAACAGTCATACCTGATCCTGTAAGTTCTTTAATTTCTTTTGCAACCTTACTACTATTGATAGCTAGATTTCTAATTTCTTCTGCAACAACTGAGAAGCCTTTTCCATTCTCTCCCGCTCTTGCTGCTTCAATTGCTGCATTCAAAGATAACAAATTAATCTGTCTTGAAATTTCTTCAACCATTAAGATTTTTTTAACAATCTGTTTCATTGCCTCTAAAACCTCAGCAACAATTTCACCACCTTTTCTTGCTTCTATTGCAGTTTCTTCAGCTACTTCACTGGTATCTTGTACATTATCTAAATTACTTTTTACATTAACTGAAATTTCTTCGATTGATGCTGCAACTTCACTAATTGATGATGCTGATTCACTAGCATTTTTTGCAAGAGAACTAGACTCACGATTAACTCTACGACTATTATCTAAAATTTCTTTTGATAACTCTTGTAATCCATTGATGTTTTCTTTAAATGTATCCGACATTTTTTGTAAACTAAGACTTAGATCACCTATTTCATCTTTTTGATCAATTCCTATTTCAGTAGTTAAGTCACCTTCGGATAAAGACTTTGCAAAATCAACTCCTTTATAAATTGGTCTTATTATTAAATTACCAAGTAGTAAAGCACAGCCAGCAATTAAAATTAATAAAACCATAAAAATTATAATACCTAAGGTCGTATTTTGCCTTGCTTCTTGGGCAATTACTGAATTTTTTACTTCTGTAACGAGAATAAATCTATTATCATAAATATCTAAAGGAATATATGAAAAAACAGAACCGTCTTTATAAAGAGGGGATGTATTAATATATATGACTCCATCATTACCCCTTTTAGCATTTTGTAAAATTTTACTTATTTCATAATTTTTATCAATATCTTTAATAAATTTAAAAAGTGTAGATTTATATCCATTCTGAGTAGATATTAAATAACTTTGTAAATTTTTTCTTTTATCAATATTATCATTCAATAGATTATCTATTTCATATAAAGAGATTTCAAAAATTAATATCTTATCAAATTTATCATTTTTCATTACAGGATAGCTCATATATGAAACTTCTAAAGAGCTATTTATACCATTTTTAGAATTAAAATCTAAAAAGTTAAACTTTAAATCATTTTTAGTTTTTAAAAATATTTGATACACCCCAGATGATTTATATTCTTCATCTGAAATATTTTTTCCAATTAAGCTTTTGTTTCCAGGGCTTCTTTCAATTTCACCATTACTATTAATTAAATAGACATTTTTATAATCTAAGTTAGTATAAAAATTTTTAACTAGATTAATATTTTTGTTATTGGTTAATTCTTCTATTGATATTTTTTCTGATACAAGTGTTGCTAATAATATCAGTTTCTTTTTAGCATCATCAAAATATTTTTCAACTTCTTGTTGTTTAAGTTTAGTAATAAAACCCACCTCTTTTGCCTTCATCTCTTTTAAATGACTTACTTCAGCATCAAGAATACGCCATTCAATCAATGCAAGAGGTAAAAAGACCACAACTATAAAAAATATCACTAACTTGTTTTTGATTTTGATATTTTTAAATTTCAACATATTTTATTACCCTGTACTATTTTTAAATAACCCTAACTTAGGATCAAAAAATATTTCTTCTACATTTAATATTAAAACTTCATTATTAAATATATGAGAAATAATTTTATTATTTACAATATTTTGTGAATAAAAAGGATTTTCAAATTTCTCGGTATTATATCGACAAAAACCTTTAATTTTATTAACTAATAAACCTAATTTAAAATTTTTATAAGATATTATAATTAATTCTTTATTATCATTATCTTCAAAAGTAATATTAAAAAAATAATGTATATTTAATACCGTTAAAATTTCACCTCTATAATTTATAACTCCATGTATATAATCAGGCATAAAAGGTATTTTAACTAAATTGAACTCGTTGATTATTTTATAAATATATTCATATGAAATAGCATATAAATTATCTTCATTTAAATTAAATGCCATAAACTCTTTGATTTCTTCAGAATCATTTTTTACTAGTTCTTTTTTTATATTTTTTGTACGTTGGCCAATAATTTTGTTATAATACTTTTTAGTAACTTCATCGAAATATTTATTCATAAGATTTTATTTCAGCCTTCAATGTAGTAACAAATTCTTTATATGTAATATTTTTTAATAGTGAAATATTGTCATTTTCATTTTTTTTCTCTGCATTTGAAAGAGCAATTTTCAAATTACTTAACCCTTTATTAGTTAATCCTTTTTGATACAAATAAATTCCTAAGTAATATCTTGCTACAACATTCCCAGGATCTAAAAAAAGAGTTTTCCTTAAAGACTTTTCAAATTCTTCTTCATTTCCTTTCTCAAAAAAAATTAATGCTTGTAATAAGTGTAAGTCTTGATCAGTTGTATTATTTTGTAATTCTTTATTGCATAATTGCAATGCATCATCAAGTTTATTTGTATTGGCAAGATAATGTATTTTTTCTTTAACATTATCTTCAAAAATCAAACTGTCATCACTAAAAACCTTATTAGTATTATAAACCCCTAAAGCCTCAGTTTTTTTAGCATGAGATTCATGAAAACTGACATTATATTCTTCAAATAGTTTGCTTTGCTTATTTACATAGAAGTTATATTTTTTATTTTGATGAAATCTTAATTTTATTTTTTTGTTTAACTCAATTTTTTCAGTATCTCCTATTAGCAAACATCCATTTTTTGTTAACAAATCTGAAAACTTCTCTGCAATTTGCATAATTATACTTTTTTCAAAATATATAAAAACATTTCTACATAAAATTAAATCGCACTTAATATCATGTAAAAAAGAAGGATTGATTTTACTTATTAAATTATAATTTCTAAACTTAATGTTCTTTTTTATTTCCGCTTTCACTATATAATTATCTTTTGGTTTCTTGATAAAATAATTTTCTATGTATATATCATCGACACCTCTTAGGGACCATTTAGTGTATTCTCCGTTTTTAGCAATTTCTAAAGATTCATTATCAATATCAGAACCAAATACCGATACATTCCATTTGTCCAGTTCATTAATAGAACTTATATACTCATATAGTAAAATCCCTAATGTATATGCTTCCTGGCCTTTTGAACAACCAGCACTCCAAAAAAATAAATTATTATTATTTCTACTTCTTTTATAATCTAATAATTTTGGTATAAAAAATTTTTTTAAAAAATTTATTTGCTCTTTAGATCTAAAAAAATAACTTTCATCAATTTTTAGAGAATTTATCAATAGATTAAATCTTTCGTCTGAAATATCATTCCGATTAAGATCACTTATATAATCATTAATATTACTATATTGATATTTATCAATTACTTTTAAAACTTGTTCTTCTAAATATTTGAGTTTATTATTTTTTATAACTATACCTGTTTTATCAAAAATTATTTGCTTTATTTTATATAATTCATTATTTAATTCTTTCATAAATTAGCTTATAATTTTATCTATACTTAATAAAAAACAGTTAGTGCAATCATATTTCATCTTATCAACTTTCTTTAAATTTTTAATATCTATCACCCCATATATGTAATTTTTAAATTTATATAATTCTCTGTTTTTTGTTACAATATTTGAAGTATCAATTTTTTCAATACCAATTACTTCAGAAAAAACAAGTCCATTCTTCTTATTATTGTACTCAATAATTACCATTGAACTATTTATATCAATACTTATTGGGTTCTCAATTTTTATCTTTAATGATAAATCAATTACGGGTATATTTTCACCATGAAAATTTATCATACCTTTTAAATAATTTAATTCAGTATCAATTTGATTTATATTTACAATACTTATTAATTGATATATATACTTTGTTTCTATAGCAAAAATTTGCTTATCTAATGTAATTATTAGAAAATCTTGTTCGCTCATGCCAAATCTCGTTTCAATATTTTTATTAAATTTTCAACTGATAGAGGTTTATAAAAATGAAATCCTTGTGCATAATGACATCCTAAAGCTTTAAGAATATCTACCTGAGCTAAATCCTCAACTCCTTCAGCTACAACTTTAAAACTTAAATCATTTCCAAGTGAAATTATTGAACGTACTATTGCAATAGCTGAAACATTATCTTTTTGCCGTAACATTTCAATAAAACTTTTGTGAATTTTAATTACATCAAAATTTTGATTTAATAACCTTTTAATTGAGGAGTATTCCATTCCAAAATCATCAACACAAATATCGATATTATTATTTTTTAATTTATCAATAAACTTTTTTAATATTTCATGAGCTATAACTTCTTGTTCCATAAAACTAGACTCTGTTAACTCCACTTGAAATTTAAAGTTTTCATATTTTTGGTTAATGCTTATAAGCAGCTTAGACACTTCATTTAAATTTTTTTCTAATTCTATGATATGAGGGGAAAAATTAATAGCAATTGTAATATCATGATTATTAACTGCTCTTTTTATTTTTTTTAAATCAATTTCTAATTTTTTTATAATATATTTATTAATTTTATCTATTATTTCTGATTCTTCAGCTATTGTAATTAATTCTTCAGTACTAATATTATTTTCTATTGCATAATCCCATCTTAACAGAGCTTCAACTCCTATTATTTTATTATTTATTAAATTTACTTGTGGATGATAGACAAGATATAATTCTTTATTTGTAATGGCATCTAACAACTTATTTTCAAATTCAATTTTATTATTATAGTCTTGTTCAAGTTTTTTTGAGTAGAAATTACAGGTTTCTTCTTCCTGCGAGTTTTGTAATGCAAAATATGCATTTTTCATTAATTCATTATAATCTCTAGAAGTATCAGGAAATGTGGCTATACCAATTTTAATACTGTATTTTATTTTATATTCATTAATATCAAGAGCTTTTTTTGAATCTGAATATATTTGGTTAGCAATTACACCTGAGTCAGTATAATTTTTCAAATCTGTTAATATAACACAAAATTCACTTCCACCAAGCCTTGCTACTACATCATCATCTTTTATGTTATTTTTTAATCTAATTGCAATTTTTTTTAATACTCTATCACCTATCTGATATCCATATCTTTCATTAATTTTTTTAACCTTTTGAATTTTAATCATTAAAATAGCAAGTTTTAAATTTTCTTCATTATAAATTTTAATTATTTTTTTCAACTTCATTTTAAAGTAATGTCTATTATATAGATTCGTTAAAGGATCATATTGCTCTATTTCTCTATCAATATCTTCTATTGTGATTATATAATAATTTTTATCCTGTATTTTTATTTTTGATACTTTTGAATGTAAAGATAATTCACCTTTATCTTTCATATCAACATAAAATTTAACTCTTCTGCTATCATTTAACTTAATTTCATTAATTTTTGTAACATTGATATAATCATTTATACTTTTACCAATATAGCTTTCACTTTCTTTATCTCCATAAATGTCTAAAACTTTTTTATTTAAATATATGATCACACCATTATCATCTACTATGATTATTGGTGATATTACTGGGCTATCTATGATTTTTTTTAAAAAATTTAAGTTTACTACTTCATTCATTTTAAAAACCAGATTCTCTGACTATAATGTTTATTGCAGGCCTTAAGGCCATAACAAGAAGACTTTCTCTATTTCCTTTTATTTGAAGTTCTCCTCTAACTTCCTTATTTCGAAATTTTTTTAATTTTTCGTAATCACTATCACTTGATATTACTGATAACACTTTATAAATAGACTCTTCGACCTTAAGCTGGCCTTGCTCTGTCATAATTACTGCAATATCTCCCTGATAAACAGAAGCCAAGTATGGTGATTCAAGGTATTCTTCATTATCATCAAAAATTTTAATTACTTTTGTTTTTATTGGTGATAAATTATCTGTAAATGGATAAAACCTTCCTGTATCACCCTTTTTAATTCTTTTAATATCATCTTCAGAGATATAAGATGTTATAATCCATTTATTTGGTTCTGAAATTGAGATAAATAAGTCATCTTTTTTAATCCAGTTTCCTTCTTTAATATCTTCAATAATATTTACAACTTCACCATTTGTTTTTGATTTTATTTTAAGCTTTTCTATTTCATCAACTAAGTTATCACGTTCTTCAATTTTTTCTTGCAGATCTTTTTGGCTTGCCTGTTCATATGATAAATTTGAACTTCTTGAAGTTTCATTCGATATTCTATCTTTTAATTTATTAATTTCTTCTTCAGTTTCTTTAAGTTTTGTTTCTAGTTCTGGGGAATATAACAATGCTAACATCTCACCTTTTTTAACTTTATCATTCTTTTTAACATAAAGTTTTTCAATTTTCACATCATAAGGGACATAAATATTTTCTTCTTTTGCATATAGTAAAACTGCTGGAATAGAAATACTTGATTTCCATGGTATAACGATTATTAATACTATTAATAGTAATATTGACAATGTTATTGTTGCTCTTTTTGTCATACCGCCTCGTTCTTTTAAACTCATGATATATACAGTTACCTCTTTTACTATCGGCATTATTATTAAATAAAATATTTCAACTGCCATTAAAATTATGCCAAGTGCTTTAAAAAATAAATGATATATAATTACAGCTATTCCCAAGAATAAGAAAAATCTATATACCCAAGTTACATAAGCATAAATAATTAGATTTCTAGCCACATTCTTTGGACATTGAACAGGCTGCTCTTCTTTTATTCCAAGTAAAATTTCTTTTAATTTCCAACCACCTAAGAGAAAACTTCGTTGTTGCAAATTATCAACTTTAATAAGATCTGCAAAAACATGATATCCATCAAATCTTATTACTGGATTACAATTTACTAATATTGTCGATATCCATGAAATGGTTGCAATATAAAACATTATACTTCTAAATACTCCATCCTCAGTTATTGTCCATAGGAAAGTTGCGATTATGGCTATGCCTATTTCAGTAATCATACCTGCTGCTTGGATCATTACTCTATGATTTCTATTTTTTAGTTTCCATGTATCAGTAGTATCTGTATACATTAAGGGCCAAATAACTAAAAAAGCTATTCCCATTGATGCAATATGACAATCATAATATTTAGCTGCATACGCATGACCTAATTCATGGAATAATTTTACAAAAAAGATACCAAAGAAAAGATACCCTAAGTTTTTAAAGTTAAAGAAATAATCATATGAATTAATAAACTCATCCCATTGTCTACCAATTAGATATATTGATATTAAAAATAATGCTATTAGATAGTATATAAATATTTTATGAAAGAAAATTTTTTTTATAATTGGAAATGTAATATTTAAAAATTTATTTGGTCTAACAATTGGTATATAAAAAGCAATATATCTTTGTAGTGCTGTTTTAAAAATATTATTTTTTGCTTTAGCTTGATTTAATATCTCTTCTTGATGTTCATCACTATTTATTTCTAAAAGATTATTTTTTTTTAAATAATCAATTAGTTTTTCTACTATTTGAGGATTCACTTTGAGAGTTGTTTCTGTGTTTACTGAATCTGCTATTCTTACTGTATTTCCAAGATTCCATCTTAATAATATTTCATGTTCAACCCAACCAATTCTGAAATATAGTCTTCTTATAGGATCATATAATACCCAAGTTGGCGTTCCATCTGGCTCATGTCCAGTTTCTTTAATTTCAATATCAGGACGTAACTTTGGCCACATTTTAAATCCCCAAAGTTCTTCTTAAAAAATAAATTGGTCGTCTAAAAAGATAATAAAATACTGTTACTTTTTTACCATATATTTTGGCTGTTCCTCTGATTCCCATTCTTGGTAATTTTTGGTCTTTATTAAAATAAGCAACAGCATAATAAGAAAGCCTTTCTTTGTCATTAAGTGCGGCTTTTTTACTTATAAAATGCATTTTTGCTTTAACAGGTTCTAATGGATTAACACTTGAATAAAAATTCACATCTGCATCACTTTGTAAATCAATTAAATTATCAACTGGCAAGTCAATATCAAGTTGTTTTTCATTTAAATTGGCTAAAAGCATTACTCTATCACCTATTTTAATTGGTCTTCCTAGCCATTCTTTAGGATTAGAGAAAACAACTATTCCATCTTTTTCTGCTGTGATAACTGATCTATCTAATATTTCTTTTGAATATCTTAAATTTTCTTTAGCTTTTAAAATATCATGTCTTAAAATTAATAATTGTTCACGACTTTCAGAAATTAATTTGCGATTCAGATCTGTATCATATGCATGTTGATAGGCTTTTCTAAATCGCTCTTGAGTTATTGAATATTCTTTTTCAGCTTGTTCATATTTATTTTTTAAAGTAATTATATCAAGTGAAAATAATTTTTGACCTTTTTTGACTTGTTGATTTGGCTCAACATAAATATTTTTAATTACCCCATTAATTGAAGAACTTACTAATGTTGGTTTATATGGAGCAACTTCTGCCGGAGCTAAAACACTTTGACTAATAGGAATTAACATAATAATTATTAATCCTAATAGAATATATGTTTTTTTATTTTGCAAATAATTTAATACAGTTTTATGAGAAGGATTTTCCTTTTTCTGAAGAATATACCATGAATATGCATAAGTTTCAGATAAAGTATTCAGTAAAGATAATGATTCATTTGACCATTCTTCATTATTTAAAAACAACAATCCTGCTTTTATTTCTCCATTTTTATTAACAAATGGAATATAATACAGGTAATTGGTTAATTGAACCTTATAATCTTCAAGACCAACTTTTAATTCTTCTATTTTTATTAATTTTTTTTCTTTATTACCCTTTTTATAAGCATATGGTAAAACATATTTTTCAAGACATAAAATAAATGGAGAGTTTCTGTTTATTACAGTTGTTGCAGCTGCAGATTTTATCTCAAAAGTTCCGCTTACTTTTGTCCAAACTAACGCTTGATTATAAGGAACTATTTTTTTGGTATTATTAACTATATTGAAACTTAAAATTTGCTGATTATCAGAAGTACGAGCTTTATGCTCTAACCATCTAATTAGATTTAATATTTCATTAGTATAATTATTAGTCATTATAATATTCTTTTATTTAGTTAAACTTGTTATATAACCACTCATACCAGGTGATATATCTTCATATTTTTCATCTAATTTACCTATGATTTTTATTGTTCTACTTACAGAATCAATATCTTTGACAATTCTTGTGATTTTACCTTTATAGATTTTATTATTTTCAATAAGTTTAATTTCAAAATTATCACCTTTATGTATCTTTGAAACCCACTCGGATGGAACAAAAGCTTTAACTATTAGATTATTATCATCTACAGCTTTAAATAAATTATCACCTCTTGATATTGTTTCAAATTCATGAACATAAACATCAGTCATCTGACCTGCAAATGGTGCTTTTACAGTACAATATTTCATTAATTGTTCTTTTATTTTATATTCTGCTGATAATGATTTATATTCAGATTCACTTTTTGCTAAAGACACTTTATCAAGACCGTTTAAATCATAAAGCTTTTGGCTTGACTCATAGTAAACTTTTGCGTTCTCCATTTGAGCTTTTGCTTTGTCAGCATCAGATTTTATAATTACACAATCAAAGTCTAATATTTTTTGATTTTTCCTAAAATACTCACCTTCTTTTACATATACATTTTTTACCGTTGCATCAATTCTACTAGATATAATTGATGATTTAACTGGTATTATTTTGGCATGTATTTGTAAATCATAACTACTGATTAAATTAATACTTTTTTTATTTTTCTTAGCTTTGTTTTTACTAGTTTTATTTTTAATTTCTTGGCTTTGATACTCTACATTTTTTATACTTATTTTATTCTGATTATTATTTCCATCATTATTTTTTTCATTATTATTTTTTATAGGTATAATTAATTTATTTTCATCATTTTTTGATTTAAGACTTATCAAAAATTGGCTATTATAGCCTGATATTATACTAAATGGTATTATCATTAACGCTGTTGACTTTATTATAAATAAAATTTTATTATTCATTAACTTATTCCTTTATCCATAATATCTGGTTGAAATGTATCTAAATTTTCTGAAATTTTTGTGGCTATTTCTTTAACTGGTAAATTATCGATATCTATATTTTTAACAGGGTTATACCCTATTGAATATAATAACTCTCCTGCTGAAGCTTGCAAGTTTGAAAAAGATAAATACATTCTAGATTTTGATTCTAATGCATAAATTTTTGCTTCTATAAGATTTAATTTATGAGATAAATTTGCTTTATATTTTTTTATTTCAACATCTTCTAATTCTTGATTAGTTAAATATAATCTATTTTTAATATTAAAACCTCTTGAGATTTCATAGAAGTTTGCTTTGGCTATACCTACTTGACTAATTACTGCTGCAGCAAGAGCTAGTCTTTGCATTTCGGCTAATTTTCTTCTATCTTGCATCTCCATTGATCTTTGATAATTTGCTATTAACTTAACAATATTCCATGTAAGCCCATAACTTACTTCATGCCATTTATTATTCAAAATATAAGTGTTGCTATCATAGTTATCAGTATATTTAAACTCAATTCCTGGTAACATTCTAGCTCTTGCTTTATATACTTCATTTAAACTTATTCTAGATTTATAATCTTCTTCTCTTAACTCTGTTCTGTTATACAATGAGTATTCTTCTAAAACATTTAATTTTTTTGGAAGATTTTTAGGTAAAATATTATTATTAAATTTGTTATTTATTTTAAAATAAAATTTTGCATCAAGTGGTAAATTCATTAATGCATATAGTTTATATTTTGATTCTGCTAAAGCTACAGATGTATTAACTAAATCTTTAAATTTATCCAAAATAGTCCTTTGATATCTTAATGCTTGTTGAATATCTGTTACTTTATTTTTAACCGCTTTATCAGATAAATTTACAGCTTCATTAATTTCATTTTTGATATCATCAATTTCTCTTGATACCATTTCATGAGCATATGCTTCCCAGTAATATTTTCTTATATCAGTAGCAAGTCTTGATAACATTTGACTTTGTTTAGCTTTTGTAATGTAATACTCATCTGCTTTTATTTTGCTTTCATAATAACTAACACCCAAATCTAAAATATTCCAAGAAAGGTCTAAATCATAAATATTTCTATTTCTATCTTGACTTGTTGCCTCACCTTGTCTGTTAGGAGATATTTGAATATAATAATTATTTCTTTTTACTCTATGCGCATTAACATTATAATTAGGGAAAATTTCTGAAAAAGCAGCTCTATACCCCATCATAGATGCGGCCTGCTCTATTAACCTGGTCTTGTAGTCAAGATTGTATTTAACTGCGCGAGCAATAGCATCATTAAGAGTTAACTTTGAAGCCACAGGTTCTTGATTTGCATATATTTTTCTATTATCAGATGCAACTCTTGCTTGCACCTCATCATTCCCTATTGGTTTAGGCATAACTGAACAAGAGGCAGCTATGAATCCAAGACTTATAGATAACACTGATTTTACTGTTGTTTTTTTAATAGCTATCATCAACATATTATTCTTATTCCATTTCAATATATCTTTTCGGTATATATTGAATAAAATTTATTAATTATAATAAACTATTTCCTATTTTTACTTGTCGAAACAAATAAATCCCAAATTACATATATAATATAAGTATATAACCTTTTATAAAATTTATTGTATTTTATGAATATAAAAAATTATGGCTTTACCCTTCTTGAAATTTTAGTAGTTCTTGCCATTGTTGCAATTATTACTGCCGTTGCGGTTCCATCTTATAAAAACTATATTGTTAAATCAAAAAGATATGACAGCATTAACTCCCTGAATTTAATGGTATTATCACAAGAGCGTTTTTATAACGACAATGGAATGTTTAGTTCAAGTCTTGGTGGATTAACTGATTATTTAGGTGATTATTTAAATGATGAATATGATTATACCGTAACTTCATCTGATACGTCTACTGGATACACAATCACTGCTGTAGCTAAAGCTGACTCAAATCAAACCGATGATACTGAAGGAGGAGTAGATTGCTCTACAATAACATTAACTGTTTCAGGTTTAAATAGGACTGAAACACCTAGCCAATGCTGGGGTGATTAATGGGAATGATTATGAAAAAAAATAATTTAGTTACTATCTTTTTATCTTTTTTGTTTATTAGCTCTATAAGTATATCTTATGGAAAAGTTTACAGTTACAAGCAACCAGATGGGACTATCTTATTAACTGATGATCCTCAAAAAGGTTCGGAATTAGTTGATTACAATGAAAATACGTGGACTTCTTCATCATCTCAAAGACCTGATGTTCAAAAAATATTAGATGACAGTAGAAATATTGGAATTAATGATAACGATAAATCTTCTGATAATCAATCAGTTAAAAACAATAATAAACCTAACAAAGATAGTGTTGAAATTTTATATCCCACTAATGAGGCATACATCCGAAATGGTTTAGGGGAGTTATTAGTTAAAACAACAGCTGAATTACAAGATGATCAAGCTTTAAAAGCAAGTATAGATGGTTCATTAGATGATAACCTATATGAAACTCCTAGTTTTTTAATGAAAAATATTGATCGAGGAGAGCATATTCTACTTGTATCTTTAGTGAAAAAGAGTGATGGAACAATAATCAGTACGAGTAATCCTATCAAGTTTTTTATGTATCGCAATATTATTAGACAAAACAGACCATTACCTGCCAATTAATTTTTTTTAAAGTTTTTTCCATTTAAATAAAACTTTCAAAATATCGATATTGTCTTATATATAATGAATTAATTTATGAAGTAGTTTGCAGTATTACCATGAAAAGAGAGCCAGAAAATAATTATAATAAAATCAATATATTAAATACTACTAAAACTGAACCTAATGAGCCTGCTCATTATGACGGCTCATATGAGAGTATTGGTTTTTATCCAAGTAAAATTTACATGTTAGAGCCTAAAATTTTACTTGATGCCGCTGGGTTGCCTATTGCAGTTGATGCTATAGACCAAAGTGCAGTAGAAATTCAAGATGTCCACATTGAACAAAAAATTGAAGCACATTTAATCACATCAACAGAAAATCCTTCTACATTTGGAACTGCAAAACCATTTACAACACCTTACAAAGATAATCAACAACAATATATTCCACCTTCAGTTGTAGAAACACATTTTGTTGCAGATCAGTTATTATCAATAGATACATTATTACACGACAATGAACCAGATGAATTGCTATTCATAGATAAATCTATCGATGGATATCAAGAATTAATGGCAAATGCTAATTCTAATCAACATATTTTCATAATTGATGGTGCTGAAGATGGTTTAAAACAAATAGCAGATATCGCAGCTAACTTTGAAAACGTTAAGGCTATTCACATAGTATCTCATGGTTCCGACGGTGAGCTACAACTAGGTAATGCGATTTTAGATAATGATACCATTAATAATGATTATAATGATGAATTTCAAACAATAAAAGCAAGTCTTTCAAAAGATGCAGATATTTTAATTTATGGTTGTAATTTTACAGAATCAGAATTTGGTAAAGCTGCAGCAAATTCCTTAGCTAAAATGACTGGCGCTGATATTGCGGCAAGCGAAGACCTTACTGGTTTTGAAAATGCTATTGAAGGAAAATCTTCGGACTGGATATTAGAATACACTGTTGGTAAAGTTGAAACAAATATTGCATTTAATCTGAATAATTCAGAATTTAGCTGGAATGGTACTCTTAATACTGCTCCTGTTGCAAAAAATGATACAATTACGGTTAATGAAGATACTTTACTTACAGGCTATGTGTTCAACACTAGTGAAGCTACTCAACAGGTTCCATATTCTGGAGACAATGATTTCGATCCAGATGGTGACGCAATACGTGTTATTGGTGGCTTTACAAACCCAGGATATAACACATATTTTGCTGTTGACCAAAGCGGTTTATTTCAATTTCAACCTAATCCTGATTTTCACGGTACGGTATCTTTCAATTATCAAATTGCAGATTCATACAACGCTATTAGTAATTGGGCTACAGTAACTATTATTGTAAATCCTGTTAAAGATACTGTGGATGATATTATTTCTATAAACGAAGACAGTGGAGTCTATTCTTCTAATGTATTAAATAATGATACATTTAGCGCTACTATCACCAGTGTTTCATTTGACACATCTACTATTATAGGTGGAACTTTTACTGGATCATCCAATGGTGATTTTTCATATACTCCTGATGCAAACTTCAATGGTACAGAATCATTAACTTATACTGTAACTGATTATTATGGCAATTCCGAAACTGGAAACGTTAGTATTCCTGTTAATGCTGTTAATGAAAGTATCAGCTTAAATGAGGATACTAATGCTTCTATTGATGTTACAACTGATAATTACGCTCCTACAGGCGAAGTTTATGATTTAACTATTACAGATAATACTCTCCAAGGAACAACTACCATTAATGGCTCTCAAATCACATACGAGCCTAATGCAGACTATAATGGGATCGATCAATTATCATATAGTTATGAAACACCAAGCACTCAAAAAGGATTTACTTACGAATATTATAATAATTTTTATAGTCTTACCGTTAATGATATCCCTTCAAGTGGTTATAACGATTATGGAGTAGTCGATACAGAATTCAAAATTGACTATATTCCGGCCAATGCAGGCGATGGCACTGACTACTATGCTTTGCGGTATACCGGATTTATAAACATTTTAACAGGAGGTAATTATACATTTACTCTTGGTTCGGATGATGGATCTCGATTGCTTATAGATGGTAACGCAATTATTGACAACGATGGAGGTCATGCTTATCAAGAAATAAGTAATACCTATAATAATTTATCAGCTGGATATCACCATATAGAGCTATTATATTTTGACTATATCGATGTCCAATCATTAAATCTTAAATTTCAAGGAGCTGATACATCAGGAGTGTCTCAAAATATCTTTGATTCTTCTAATTTATATGCTAGTTTGCACATGAATGAGACTGTTGATATTACTGTTAACCCTGTAAATGATGCTCCTACTTCTACTGATTATAATCACTCTGTTGATGAAGATAATACGTTAACTGTTAATGCTGCAAATGGTGTATTA
>Ga0066641_10000257_pt1 | contig 24026 bp, 16 predicted proteins | sample CryGeyCG2114_065_FD_59509 | JGI IMG/M metagenome (GOLD analysis project Ga0066641, IMG submission 59509) | Groundwater microbial communities from aquifer - Crystal Geyser CG12_big_fil_rev_8/21/14_0.65 | ecosystem: Environmental > Aquatic > Deep subsurface > Groundwater | place: USA: Utah: Grand... | reverse complement strand
TTTGCTTATGCAGTCGAAGAGCGGTAGGACTTTCTTGTTCATTGTTATCGTCTTTCCGCGGAAAGTCGTCGTCCCGAGATTTGCGCTTGGCATGTTCATCGGATCCCCATACCAGGTCTTCATCTGTGCTGCGCTTATCGATGATAATATAGTGATCGGACTACAGCCTGTTGTTGTGGTCGCCCCGGATATTGAATTTCCATTGCAATCTTTTCCATCGCTTCTGCATCCTGTCGCGCAGCATATACTTCCTGCATTGCAGGATTCCATGACAAGACCTTTCGTGCACAGGCATTGCTGCTGGAGAACACTACCAATCCCGCATTTCAAAGTGGTGTTGTCCTGATAGCACTTGACCTTGACAGACAATTCCCCACTGTCCTGAGATTTCCCCTGATAATATTCGGGTGTCTGTGATATAGATCCATTATCTGTGCCTGAATGCAAAGTCACCTGTACAGTCCATGTCACTGGCGTCGTCGGGCACACATCGACATTCTGTTGCTGTACCGCTGCGCAGTCAAGCGCAGTTGCGGCACCAGTTTTTGGTACTTCGTTCTTGTTTTCGCTGAAGAACACATTTGAATATTGGTATTCCTGGCTTGATGATTGTTTCACGAGATCAGTGTAGATCTCTTTGCCGCCAGAGCATTGATATCCCAAAGTCGCGCCAGCCGTACTCACTTTTTTCTCAGCAGCGCATGCCTTGTATTTTCCGCCTTCGTATTTGATAATGACCATCTGCGGAGCGCTGCTCGTGGAATAGACAGTGGAAAGGCCAAGCGAAGTCGCGCCACTTACCTGATTCACAGTACAGCTCGCTTTTGATGAAGTATATTGGCCAAAATGACTTGTCATTATCTTGAATGACGCTTCTGGAATCAATCTTGTGTTATCCGATGTCATATCTGAGACTGGGAAATATGCCGGTCCATATACAATGCTGTTATGCTGATTCTTGACCGTCACTTTCGCGAATTTCTTGATTGAATTCTGCTTGCTTGGGTCAGACGGGGGAAGCGTCTGCACAGTGGACTTTAGCACTATCCTGTCACCAATCTTGTAATATCCTCCTTCAGCCGTATACGTGTTATCATAGACCACTTCTGGCCATTTAGTGTAATATGCGATCCCATCTGCGTCTGTCAGGAACGTGCATAAGAATCCAGATGGGAAATAGAACTTACACTGGTTAGGTGGCGATCCTCCGACCTGTGATATCGATTCTTCGACTGTCTTTGTGGTCTCGACACCACTGTTTGATTTATATTTGTAAGTTATCCTGACTTTGTCATAACGGACATTCGCATATTGTGTGTTGTCAGCCTTCACCTGGACATAAGGGGCGTTGTCTATGACTTCACCCTGATTTAGTTGGCCATTTCCAAATTGTCCAGTCACCCGCAATACTTTCTCGCTAGTGCCCATGCAGTCGCATCTTCCGCCGACAAAATCCTTGCAGTTGCCTGAGTTAGAGCACACAAGATCGACATCATATGTCAAGTCAGCGCCTGCAATCACGACCATGCCGATATTGTATATATGTGTGGTGTAGCCGTTGATTGGATTGAATGCCATGAATCTCCTGTTTGCCGGAGCGATGACGACAGTGGAATCGATAGGTATCTTCGTGGCTTCTTCGACAAGAGAATCCCAATTGATATCCCAGTCGCCTGTGAATGCGGCTGTGCAGAGACTATGGATCAATTTTTTCTGGACAAACATGACCTGATAGAGATTCGATGAACCATATCTGTCAGTCACTCCCTGCTTGATCTTCGCTGTGGCAGAGCTCATGGCAGTGAACACACCTTTGATGCCATCATATTTGACACCATAACCTTCGTCTGTTGGTTCCTGCACGCATTTGATGAGATAATAGATGAAATCACAGATATATGTGCTCAAGACTGCTTTGCATACGCCAGCAGAGCCATCTCCTGTGACGAGTATCGTGTTGAAGCATGCCCGGATCAGGCCGAGTATTGCCTGATATTTCGATAGATAATTTGATATCGCGGATAAGCATACTGCCTGTATGCTGCGAAGTATCCCTGATGTTGGATCGGCCACGTATTTCTTTATGGAATCCTGCGGACAGATCATACCTTGGATAGTCTGTGGCACCAGCATGTTCTTCGCTTTCTTGTCTTTTGTGCAATCACTTGAATCAAAAACCTGCGCACCAAGATTATCAACATAATTCTTCACAGTCACAAGCTCTTTTGTGGCCGGGTCGACTTTACCGACCTCTGATTTGTCACCAAGCCATACTTTTTTCTTGTCCAGATCAACAACAAAACTTTTCGATACAGTCTTCTTGCATGTATCATCTAAGCATACTGAACCTGTCACGAATTGCACTCCACTTCCTTCTCCATTCCCACAGAAACTGAAATCCGCCGCCCAATCGAATATCTGACCAAGTGAGCTGCACCCTTCTGCATTCGGGTTCTTGAGGCATTTTGATTTCTCGAATTCATCCATGAGGAGGATAGAACTATCCCATCTCTCCATATATTCTTCTTCACAGCATTCAGGATTCGGTTTTGTTATCGGTGGGACCATGCTCCCATCACAATTGTCCTTAGTAGATGCTTTTTCATAATCGATTGTATAATCTATACAATTCGATGTCTTTATCTTCGAGCTCTTTCCTTGCTTCTGTATATCTTCCACAAAACTATCAAATGTCGGAGCAGCAGGACAGAATATCCTGTCGCAGACATAATGCTGCAGCTTCGCGACAGACATGGATGTCTTTTTGGCTTGATAACATGCTGTGCATGCTTCTGTCGTGCAGCCGCTTTCGTCACATTCGCATTTGCTACCATCGCCAGTCCCTGCGCAGGACATATATTCTGAGATGTACTGAAGCCATGAAACGACAAAAAGTGAGAGGCATGCGATTAGAGTATACTTGGTCACTGGCCGGATTATTGTCAATGTCTTATTGATGACTTGCATGGCTGCGTCGATAGCCATGACAGACGCGTTCAAGAATGGTTTGATGTATGCTGAATCTGGATTGAGGAATGGGGGCTGTATAAAAACCTCTGTGTTCCAGCATTGCTTTTGCAGACCCGTGTCACCATATTCTATGGTCATCATCAATGGCAGCCGGATGCATCCTGCGCCTGGCATCAGGCATTCTTCATAATGATTCATGGATATGTTGTTCTCAAGCTGATATGTCGTCATAGAATCATTCTGTGCGCCGGTCCTTGGATCCATCCTCCTGAAAGGGACTTCGACATAGCCGATCACAGGATTGTTGCCCTTGATGAGATTGATCGGTTTCCTTACCCAGTCAGAATCATATTTATCTGTGTCATGGTCGCTTAAGGGATAAAAACCCATTGTTATATCTTTTATCGTCGGTGCGTCACCGATCCCTCTCCAGGTGAGATTGTATGTGAATCCTATCTGTCCGATCCCATCCAGGATGAATCTCGGTGTGATCTCATTTGGTGTTATCTCGCCGATGTTTATCTGCCAATCAGAACCTTGTCCGCAGTTCGCGCAGACAACGGTCGCTGTCTCACTTTCGTTGTTTCCGGCTTCGTCGATCGCGACTATCTTCACTTTGTTCTGCCATTTCTCTTCACCATACTGTAGTTTTGACTGGGTATTTGGTTGGTTTGTCGTGTTGAAATCGCTTGTGGTAATCTTCAGATCAAGGCTTTTTGAGAATTTTGCATTGATCGCGAACTTGTTTTCAGCATCTGTCTTAGTTTGATAAGAAGGTATTGTTGCGTCATTGAGATAGATATATACTGTTGACAGCTCATCAAGCTGGCCTCGCACAGTCTCTTGGCAGAGATAGGATGGCGTTATCGCATCGAGATTTGTATTTTTGAATGTCGGCGCATCATTATCAGATAACAGCATGTATGTCTCCGTTGCTTTGTTTCCTGCTGCATCGACCGCTGTGATCTTGATCGTATTGTTTCCAGTCTTCAGGCTCAGACGATAAGTGAATGCGCCATTTGCGGTCATCGATTTTGTTCCCATCACCTGGCAGCTTGAATTCTGCAGCACCGGTGTCTTTCGTGTGATATTCGTCCCAAGCGTGGTCGCGCTGACTGCATCAGATCTATATCCTTCGCTGCAGAGATTATCTTCGACAGATACCTGATAAGTGTATTTTGTTTTATCATTCACAGATTTATCTGTATAATATTCATCTGATGTCTGGTCGATCAATCCGATATCGCTTCTGTAGATCAAGTATCTGTTGATATTCTTCATATTCGGGCGATTCCAATCTAATTTGACAGTTCCATCTCCGCCTGTTGCATTGAATCCAGTTATCTTTGGAGGTGTATCTGCATAACTTGTGTCTGCGATGATAATTTGGAAATAGATCGTCACAGCTTCATTGACAGTGCCGTTTATGTAGAATGTGCTTTGTTTTGTCTTTGAATCGAATTTTTGGATCGTCAATATAGGCGGTTTTGTGTCGATCAATATGCTTTTCTCTTCTGTCGTGACAGTGCCGCTTTTCTCTTTTGAAATCACTTTTATTGTGTTGTTCTGTTTGTTTGTGTCAAGGGCGACATTATCCAAAGTGAATTCTCCAGTGCTCTTCACAGTCGTAGTGCCTTTCAACTGTCCATTGACAAATATCTGGATTGTGGAATCTGATGCGGCTTTGCCGATGATGTCAAGAGAATTGAGATTTGTGATCGCTGGTATGGTGAAATCAAGAGTCCCTGACGATGGTGATGAAGTGCTTTTGGTCGCTGTCGTCGAAGTAGAATTGACAGAGACATTTATTGTCGAGAAGCTTCCATTCACAGCCATAGTGGTGTTGTTTCCATCAGTCGCATTGATCTCGTAGAAATATAACGTATCGGCGGTCAATCCTGCTATCTTCAGGAGATGGTTAGTCGTAAGCGCGCTGTCAGTCAATGATTTTCCATATTTCTGTGTCGGGCCATAACGGAGATAGATACTCGATGGTTTGTCTGTCGTGAATGCGATATTTGCGCTGTCAGAGCCTTTTGTCACACTGACACCTGTAATGCTCACGGCCCAAGCAGTGTGGACTGGCAGAAGGATGATGAATAATAGCATCAGGTTTGTGATTGCCCACTTCTGGATGTCTTTCATCATCATATCCTCATATTTCTCTTATTATATTTTTTAGCTTTCAAATGTCGGTTTCAAAGGTCCGCTGTAAATCTTCCAGTCATCGATAAGGTATTTTGCGATAGCCACGTTATCTTCCATGGTGAATGGTTTTGGAAGCGATTCAACTACATGCAATACGATGGTGTCAGCATTCAGCAGATCGTATCTTGCGATGCTCAGGTTCCCTTTGTATCCACCATATATAGTGTTATCAAGATTGTCATACATCATTATGTCAACTTTGTATTTTGTGTCTTCGAGTATGAGCTCGATCTCTGATTCAGTTCCTGGAGTGTAATCTACATAGGTTTCGTATTCACCGTCTACACTCTCGATATGCATAACAACACTGTCCCATGGATCGAGGGCTTTTGCATTGGAAAGGTCATTTTTCGGATGTTTGACAAATGTCAGATTGAACATCTTGACGCTTTTTAGATCTATCTCCTGATAAGGTCCGTTCTGCTGCACTCGTGTCTTCAGATATCCTGCTTTCTCTGCTATGAGGAATCCATTGTTGCATCCTGAAGGCAGATTTGTCCTTAACCTGAATATCCCCGCATCAGCCTGTGTCTGTCCAAGGACGCACTCATATTTGAAACAATCATATGATATGTTGACTTCATCAAGTTCGACACCCTGATAGCCATCTGAATAGCCTTTTGCACGGATATCAATTTCTTGTCCATCATTATTGCAGAATCCACTGTTTGTCTCATATGATTTGAATATGGTGATGCCGACATCTCTTCTCTCTGGTTTATTATGGATGATCTGCACAGGGATCGCGAACCGCATCACATAGCCCTTGCCATTGAATGATTCATCGTCTGCTATGACCACCATGGTCGGATATGTCAGATCATATGTGAAATGGTAGAGTTTGAAACAGAGATATTTCAAGAACTGGCTGTGCCCTGATCCATATGTCGGTGATAATATCCCATTGTCACTTGGGTTCGCAGATAGTGACATACCCCAGCCTTTATCATAATAGATGCCTGCACGCAATTCCTTGAAATCCTTGTCGCTCGCATCGATGAGCAGATGGAAATATTCATAAGCATCATCTGGTCTGTTTGTCGGGGTCTTGCCGTTGAAGATATCTTCGATAGTATATGCAGAAAGATCATCATAGACTTTCTGTTTCGCGATGAATGGCATGTATTCAGTATCCTCAAACCTGATCCTCGGCAAAGTAAGATATAACGCAGAAGCCAGTTTGTCCTTGATATCACTTGTACGCCAAAATACCTTGCCGCAATCGAATTCAAGGCCTGTGAATGGAATACCTGGGTTCATGGCCATTAGATCGAGAGTTATATTCTCTAAGAAAAAATCGAGACTTTCTTTTTTCATTATCTCACTTGCATATTCATGTGCTTTTTTCAGGAGCACTGGTGATCTTGTGTTGAAATTCTGGACTTCTGTAGTGTGATCAGTGCCAGCGACAGTTATGCTAAGCGGATATATGGCATTTATGACAACATTCCTTTCTGTGATAGAGACAAGGATGGATATCATGTCGGTCTGCCTCACAAGGAATTCATTCTCAAATATTGTGAAATTCGATACGCAGCCAGGAAGGTTCTCTTTGATGTATCTTGAGATATCCTCTTCCATGTCAAGGAGCATAGGCATCCTGCTTCTTCCCTGAAAATCCCAATATGGCACTTTTATGATGCCAAGGGAATCGACTTCGACATAGCTCTGTCTGTCATTTGCGATATATGATGGGAGATATAGATAACCACCTTGCTGTCCCAGCCGCACGATTGCTTCTTCTGCTATATTCTCGATGCAGTCCTGCACAAACTCTCTGACTGGCAATATCTCTTTTGGAACAACTTTGTTATTGATTATCAGCGGTTTCTTTTTCTGTTGTCCTTCGATATATATGACTAAAGCGACACCTATAAGTATGATTATCCCAATTACTATATAGAAGCTTATCTGCCCTCTTTTTTTCCGCATTATAAGAGTCTATAGTTATATCTATAATATATAAAGGTTTCTCAGTCCGAAAAGCATAAATATAGCTCTGTAATCCCTTCTATTGGTGTTTTAGCATGAGGCATATATTTGCGATAGGCGATCTGCATGGACATGCAAAAGCACTTGATAATCTGCTTGATTCTTTAGACAAAAAGTTCGGTCTGTTCAAAGAAAGAAATAGCCTTGTTCTTGCAAGCAACAAGAAGATGATATTCATTGGCGATTATATCGATCGCGGAAAGACAGGACGAAAGGTCCTTGATACTGTGATGCGGCTTGAGGAAGCGAACCCTCGCAAGGTCGTTCCGCTAATGGGAAATCATGAGCTCATGGCACTCGCATCTCTTGGCGACGCACGTCAGCTTCTGGAAGATAAAGATGAAGAATGGTTCAAACCTAAATTATATGGCATGACAATACATGGTTATAATGGCGGCATGAGATTCATCAATGAATTCGACCCTGATCCTATGATCGCACTGGAAAAATATGTCGATGCGATGCACAGGGATGCGCCGCTTGGAAAATGGTTCAGGTCCAGAAAGCCATATACAAAACAATCTATCGGAGACCGCACTTTCATGTTCTGTCATGCGGGGATCCCTGATTCGATAAGTAATTATGACGATCTCAAGAATTACAGTCAGCAGTTCAGGGAGCACATGAATATGAAATCTTATACTTGCTATAAAGAAAAATACCTTGATGGCCCTCTTGTCGGTGATGAGAGCCTTTTCTGGATCAGGGGGGAGTTCCTTGGCAAAAAAAGATCTGAGCTTGAATCGCACCTGCATGCCATAAGAGCAGATTTCTCAGTTGTCGGTCATACTCCTAGCCGTGATGGGAAGATCCAGAGCTTTCATGATCTTGTCTTTGATATCGATGTTGGCATGACACCTGAATATGGAAAGAACACTCCTGCGGCATTGGTCATATCAGAAGCGAGCATAACTGCATTCTATTGTCCTGATTCTTTAGAGAAACTTCTTTCTTTTTAAGTCAATACTTTTACGACATATGGTGCTATCCGCCAGAAGACCATTAGATTGAACAGTAGATTGCTGACAACAAAAAGCATATTATCGGTGTCAAAAGTATCCAGGAACTTGTGATATGTGATGAAACCTACATGGTAAAGCAAGATAAGGCATATCCCGACTATCGAGATCATCCTGATCGGAAAAAAAGATGAAATTATCGCAACAGAAAGCAAAGCGATGAAATCATAGAGCAAGGTATGATCCACTTGGTTTGAGAAGATCATACCAGTAGTATTCGCGATCTTTCCAACTATTATCCCAGCTGCGACACCGAACATCATCGAACTTAAGATAGTGAAAAAAAAACAGAGTTCAATGCCGAGCCATTGCACAAATCGCATCGGATACATCGAGATGATGGCAAGGACGATGAACAAGCTGACGATCGGTGACACACCGATGAGAAAAAGAATCAGTGCCAATATGATGAGCACTATAAGCCAATATTTCAGGAACCTGATGGCCTTTTCATCATGACCAAATAGCTTTTCCAGATGTCCACTCATTTCATTCCTCGCTATAAATGAAGTTTATTAGGGGGGTGGTAAACTAGATGCCTTATAAAGGTGTCGGAAATTGATCTTCAGATATAAATCTTGAGAGGATCTCTCTTTTTTCTCTTTTACATGAATCATGGTCTTGTGAAGAAAGAGACTGATTGAGGCGACAAATTATGGATCCTCGACGATAATGATTTTTTGATATATCATCCGCACATGGATTGTATCAACAATCAGGTGATCATCTTGCTGCTGAAAAGTTCTTTATGTCTTGAATATTCAGGATGTTTTATTTTTAGGAATGTTTTCAAAGCATGGCTGTCGCCATCATCAATATTATCTAGCCATCCCGTCACAAGGATAGATATTCGTCTCTCTTCAAGAAGAAGTCTTGCCATCTCTGCTGGCGCGACTTGGCTGTCAGCCTCTTCGAAAGTGATGTCGTAATCTCGTCCGAATATCTTGTCGAATAGATATATTGTCCTTGGCATATGGAAATCAGATGTCACGACCACGATATTTTTCCATCCATTCGGTTCGAGTATGTCGCGTCTTGTGAAGAATGCATTACCCATGGTGTCTTTTGATATCTCTTCAAGGATTATCGACTTTTCATCGACGCCAAGAGAGATCATGTATTCTTTCATGGCAGCGGCTTCTGTCCGGTATGGTCTGTATGGCAGCTCATGTCCGACGTTGCCGCTCACGATGATCCATTCAGCCACCCCGTCGAGAAAAAGATCGTATGCCCTTCTAGCTCTGCATCTGGCCAGTTCATCAAGCTCTCCATCTGGGTCCAAGCACATCGCAAGCACTATTATGGCATCTTTCACCATCATATTTCGATATCTAGTCATACTAATTGACATTTAAAACCTTCGCTTGTACTGTTCCTATATGCCCAAAAAATCAGGTCTTGAATCCGACTTTGGCGTTCTCTTCTTTATTTGGGCCCTTCTCTTCTAGAAAATCAGATAGCCTATCTATGAATGATTGGTAAGTCAATCTATCATGCGCGTCTTCTTCAGATATGATGATCCCTTTTCTGTATGCATCTATCAGATTGCTTGCTCCTATCTCTTTTGCCATAGCAAGCCTTGTCCTCGGGATAGCAGTCCTGCAGTATTCTTCTATCAAAGCTCCATGTTCGCCAGGTGTGATGTGTGCAAGTTCAGCATAGCAATCGTCGTTGAGCATGTCCTGCAGCAGATCGTTCTCCTTCATGAAATGTCTCCACATCCTCTTTCTTTGCAGTTCATCAGGATAATCTACTTTGATGACAGAAAGCCGTCCTTCTCTTATGAGCGCATCATCGATATTTTTTGGGTCTTCATTTGTTGTCATGCAGAAGACGACTTCACGGAAATTTCCTATGTTTGATTTCAATGAGTCAAGACCTTCCTGATAATAATTCGAATCTTCTCCTGCTGAAGCTTTCATGACAAGCGATGTCGCCTCATCAAGGCACACAAAAGACGGTAGTCCACGCAATTGTGCCGCTTCACGTGCTTCTGAGAACATCTCCTGAGAATGCCTCGCGAGCGATCCGACCCACTTCTCGAGAAATTCAGCAAGGACATGCATCTCTGCGTATGCTCCAGCGAGTGTGTAAGATTCCATGATCGCACGCATCAAGACAGATTTTCCCGTTCCTGGTGGGCCATGGATCACAGCTCCGCCATATTTTGGCTCTTTTCCTTCGAGAAGATCAGGGATGCTCACCCGAAGCGCGATCTCATCGATAAGTTCATCAGCAAGAAAGATCCGTTTGAATGGGCTTAATATCTGCGCGTATCGGTCAGGTTCTGGCTTTGCATATGTCCTGACACCGGCCTCACCAGGTTTCATCCGTCTTCCGATGACTTTCTCGGCTAAAGTGTAATCCTTGTCTATACGCAGTGTCTCTGCTTCGCTTTCCTTCCAATCATATTTGACACCGCTTATATCGATCTTATAACCTGTGTCTGTCCGTTGCACAAGAAGATTTGATTCTCCAAAACTAGTCTTGATCACCTGTCGGTTTATATTTATCCATGCATCATCGTTCTCATCGAATATGATACCATCTGGATTGCAGTAACCCTTCTCTTTTGGCAAAAGATCTTTTATCAGAGTCTCAATAGTGACGTATCGTCCCTCTCCCATATATGGTGGTGATGGAAATAAGATATTTAAATCTATCCAATGAATGCAGAGAATATCTTTTTTAGGGTTCTAAGGAGTGTGGTCGTGTCAAAATAGTTTGCGAGATTGCCATCGACATAATGCTGCAGACCGCTGTTCTTGACAGAATACTGAAGCTTGAAACTGTCGATCGGATGCCTGCTGTTGAAGCATTTCGTCTCGATAATCAGCGTATCTCCTAGGCTGACAGCCCTGTTTATCTCATCAGTGCAGCTCATCCCTTCGCTATGAAACGCTACCACATCGATTATTCCCGGGACATCGAGGTATTTGAGCGTGATGATCGTCATGTTTTCGAATATCTTATGGTCGAGGCATGAGAATTGGTTCCCTATGTTGCATTGGCTGAATGCATAGAAGTGTTCGCCTTCTTCTAGTTCATTATTCATGATATTTGTCGGTGTGACATCAAGGAACCAGAGCAGGCAGAAAAGGAATACAATGACAAGAGCGATATCAGTCATTATCTTGCTGATATGTATCCACCGTGTATTTTTTTCTATTCCATGGGTCTGTCTTAAGGCATCACGGACATGTCGGCTGATATCATTATCAGATACCAATTATCTCTTGCCTCCGTCTTTCCAGAGCTTTCGAAAGATGATAAGCAACGCAAAAGATGCCATGTAGAGTCCGGTCGCATCAAGTGTGCTTCCAAACTGCCATTGCATGACCAAGCCCTGGACAAAACAGACGACTAGAAGAGCGCCAATCAGGATGATTCCAAATCCTTGCAGGATTCTATTTTTCAAGTGAATCACCCGACATAATTCAGCTTCTTCTGATTATTCTGGTTCTCTGCTTCCTGGCTCTTTGTCATAAGATCCTTTATGCTCGCTTCGAACCGTTCTGCGCTTTTGATGAGAGGTTCATAATCGACTTCCAGCCCAAGATATCTATCAAGCGCTTTTATGACTCCTGCTGCCGCTTTGCTGTCAGGTATGTTGCTATGTGTCTCTGCGAATAAGCATGTAAGAGGCACTTTGTCGACTTTCAGGAGCAATCCTGCGGTGACTCCCATAATTATGCCTTCTTTTAATGGATATATCTTGCATTTCTCGAGCTTCTTCTTCCTTATGTCATTGTTTTTTGTGAAAAAGAACACATTCTCCTGATTCTGCCGTCCAGAGACACCTTCGATGCTGATGATCTCTTTTGCTGTGAGTTCATGTTCGATCTTCCTTATTGCTTCAGTCATCTTCCATTCAAAACCAGTTACATTTGTAATCACATGGATGATTACAATATTGTATTTCTCGTTGTAATGGATGGCCATTGGCTCTATAAGTTTCTCATCATGTATGGCCGCGATCGGCGCGACATCACTTATGAACACCTGTCCGATCTTCTCTGTCTTCAGATGCTCGATCAGAAATTCTGTGGTTATGCTTCCTACAAGTCCGAATCCTGGGAACCCTTCGATTATTGTTACTCCTTTTTTCTTTGGTTTCTTATCAAATCTGATCTCCATTTTTACACCTCTTATTTTCGAAAATTATTTCTCATGTGATCTTTGAACTCTCTGACCTGTCCGTTGTTGGTCATGATATGATGGGCCGTCTTTCCAAGCCTGCTTTCTTTGATGCAATCATCCATCGTGCTCAAAAGTGAATGTAATGATTTCAAGAAATCATCCTGATCTTTTATTAGATCATTTTCGACGTTCAGTTCCTTGACAAGTTTCCGTGCCATCTTGATAAATGCTTTCATATGTTCAAGCTGGAATTCTTTTGCGACTTTGCATTTCTCGAATTCGGCTTTGGCTTCTTCGATCTGATCCCTTTTCAGATGCTCTATCGCGATCCTTATCTTTTCATGGAAACTGTTTTCCTGAAGTCTCACTTCAAGAAGCCTGGCACGCATCTCTTGTTGGCCTTCTATTGTGATCGCTTCATCACCTAGCACTTTTTTGAGTCTATCAATGTTCTGGTTCAATTTATTCGCAGAAGCATAAGAGTGATCCAATTTTTCTTTTATCACTTTATGTCCGCTGCCTTCATTCTTTATCCTCTTGAATGATTCAGTGATCGCATGGTGCAGATTCCCCATGATTGCTATGCTGTTCTCAATGAGCGGGACCTCAGCTGCGACACTTTGCCGTTTCAATTCACCATCTGCTCTGATCTGTTCGATCCTCTGCGCCATAAGTTCATTCTCTTCAAAGACTCGTTTGTCACGGATTGTCAGGTTCTTGATTATATGTTCGATTGCGTCCCTGTTTTTGGATTTTGTATCGTGGCCTTTCAGATATGCCAAGATATCAGCTAATTCTTTTATCTCGATCCCTATGTCTTTCGCGTCATCCTTTGATATCTTGAAGACATTGGCCTTTGCAGAATCTCTATCACGCTTGATGCTTTTTTCAAGCAGGATCTTATGTTTTTTGATCTCATCTCCGATATCCATGAAACGACTTTCTTCTTCGCTGAGCATATTGTTAAGTTTCATGATATCCGCTTGATTTTTTGCGTTCTCATATTCGATCTTATCTTTATCAAGCAATGTGTTTGCGTGATCCCCCCTCTCTGTGAAAAGATCATCACCTAACTGTTTAGCTTTCTTCAATGCATGCTCTTCTCTGTTCCTAGCATCAGCTTTGTCGATCAGCGCCTTTCGCAGTCTGCTGTCAAGTTCCTGGATTTTTGCATCTTTCTCTTTGAGTGCTTTCTCAAGGATTTTTTTGTCCTCAAGCGCTGTCAGTCTTTCAGCATCCGCACCTCTCTGCTCTGCTTCGCTTATCCTTCTATCGACACCATTAAGTCTTTCAAGAAGATCTTTTTTCTCAACATTAAGTTGTGCGATCTCTGAACTGATTTCATGTATCTTCTCATTCAATACTGAAATTGTCGCCGCATGATTCTCATTTAGCGCGTCAATCTCACCTTTGTGCTCTTCACGGGTATCATCAAGTTTCTTGTTGGCTTCTTCAAGAGCTTTTTGGCCCTCTTCTTCAGCATGTTGCACTTTTTCGTTCCATTCCTGCTCTTTTCGCCTAGCAGCTTCTGCTGCTTCCTGGGCCGTCTTGATTATCTCATCAAGCTTTTTCTTATGCTCTTCTGCGGCTTTCTTTCTTCTCTCAGCTTCATGTTTTGCCACTTCGTTTCCCTGTTGCCTGGCCTGTTCTGCTGCCTGTGCTTGTGCATTTGCTTCTGCCTGAGCAGCCTGCGAAGCCCTTCTTGCTTCATCTGCGCCTGCTTCTGCGTCAGCTGCATCGCGCGCTGCCTGAGCTGCTCTCTGTCGCGCGGCTTCAGCTTCTGCTTTCGCTTTTTGCACATCTGCATTCGGTCCAGTTGTCATATTGCTGATCTGCCTGAACATCCCGGTCATGACTTTGATGAATGCATATATTCCAACGACGATACCTAAAGCCTTCAAGAGACCCCATATTGTACTCAATGGCGGGACATCAAGTTTCAGCGCGCTGGTGATGCCTGGCATATAGACTTGCAGAAGCGCGATGAATATTATGATAAAAAGGACTATCAGTTCAGGTTTCCATTTACCTTTCCTTGTGACAAACGCATAATAAACAAAAGTGCCAAGGGCGACAAAGAAGATCGCGAACACAAGATTGCCGATCAGATAGAACAGATGCCATCCTTTGGTGTTGAGGAACCATGTGAATCCACCGGACAATGCGATCGCGAGGGCGAGCACCAGCACTTTCGATTTCTCGCCATATCTTCCCATCAAGCCGAAATGCGCGATGCTATAGAAGATCGCAAACACGATTATGAAATCGATCATGTACGGCGCGGAATCATAGATCTGGATTGGATTTATATCCCGGATAAGATTTGTGATTGGATCGAGGAAGCTTGCGAAAGCAGATGTGGCGTATAAGACAATACCAAATATCAATGTCGCAAAGAAACCAATCCTCTTTTTATCCATCATGATCATCATCCTCTTCTTATGCTTTGCCAAGACTTTCATCAAGTCGTTTCATGACTTTTTCAGGCACAACTTTCTGTTTTGTCAATGGTTCGACAATCTGCGGCTTGTTGAATCCGGCAGTGTGCTCAGGCACGGGTGAGAAATCACTGTCCTGCCTCTGCTGCTGGTTCAATAACTCTTCGAGCTTTCCTGTGATCTGCCGTAGATACTCTTCCATCTGGAACTCTGTCTTCGATTCTGCTTTCAGCTGTTCGATAAGGTTATGGAGTACATCTATCTCTTTTATCTGGGTGTTCTTGTAGCCTATGCAGTTGTTGAGATAATTACTTGCCTTCTGGCCATCCCGCTTGTTCAATGAATCAGCAGAATTCTTCAGGTCCTTTATGAATCTCTCTTCACTGCCTTTTATGTTTGAGATATATTTGTCGATATGTTTGCTGATCTCATGGACTTTGTTTAATTCTTCACTTAACTGATGCACTCGCTTGTTAAGTTCATCTACCCATTTCTGTTCCTGCGCTACGTTTGAGAGTTTCGAGCCGACTTTGAATATGAATTGTGTGAGCTGTTTTTCTTTTGTATAAAATTGATTCAATATATTTCTTTCTTGCCAATGTCGTTTTGTGATATTCTTTGCGAACTCTTCGCTTTTCTTTATGTCTTCTTCGAATTTTCTGCTTGTGCCTGTGACGCGGTTTATCTCCTGACCTATCAGCGGAAGTGCTCCTTTGTCACCACCTGAATATCTTGCAATTAGCTGCCTGAGTCTGTTAAGGTCCTGGATGATCTCCTGGTTGTCCTGTATCTCCATGGCTGTCAGGTTGCCCATCTCATTTAGTAGCTTCGCCTCTGCTTCTGCTACCCTCTGCATCTCTTGGGCTCTCCTCTGTTCTTCATCAGCTCTCTTTGTGGCTTTTCTTTCTCTTCTTCTATCCAACCAACTAGGTCCCTTAGGACCACCAACTGTTGTCCTTCGTCCTCCGAGTCTACTGGCAAGACCGACACCGATTTTGAGCAATGCGTAGATGCCTACACAGAGCATGAACGCATAGACGATATCATAGAAACCCTGAATCGAATCAGGCAATAGTGGCTTGATCGCTACCTGCGGAACCCAGATCTTGAGCGCAGTCCATGCGACAAAGACAACAAGGAACCCTTTCTCAAACTTCCCACTAGTGGCATTTCCGACCCATAGATTATAGGCTATGCCTATTAACGTAAAGAACAATAGTACATACGCGAAATTGCCGAGGATTCCGAAAAGGTGGTTATTGTCGCCCGGTAAATTCAATGATTGCATGAAGAAAAGTGCCCCACCTGCCATGGCGATAGTGAGGGCGATGATCATTGTCTTATAGTTCTCATAACCACCCATCCTGTTCGCCGCGACTTTGCCAAGCGAGAAAAAAATAAAAAACAAAATGAAGAAATCGACCACATAATGTATCTGGCTATATATCTGGACGATATCGACATCTTTGAATATATTCACAATCGGTTCTAGGAAACTGGCTGCAGCCACTGGCTTTGCGACAGATACCATCAGACCTAGAAATAGCATTACAAATAGAACTAACGCATACCTCTTTATTTTCATAATAATATTCTATTATATTAGACTTTTATAAAGCTTTTCAATGGTGGTCACTGAAAACATATATAAAGACCACAGATGGTATTATTATTTACATGGAACTTAAATATGTCTTACTTGCGTTTCTTATAGGCTTGTTCTCAGCTTGGTATTCTTCCACTGTCGGACTTGGCGGATCGCTTGTCTTAAGGCCACTTATACGTATCATCCTCGAAGTTCCGGGAAAGATCGCTCTTGGGACACCAGCCGGATTAAATATAATAGCCGCAGCATCAGGCACATACATATATTGGAAGAAGAAACTTGTGATCTGGAAAGTGGCGATCATAACCGGAATATGTGGCGGCCTGACAGCAATAGCAGGCGCCGGCCTTACAACATTCTTCACAGGAAAGCAGATGATGTTGATAATCAGCGGTTTCATATTCATCCTTGCGGTCGCTTTGATCTTTCGAGAAGAGAAGATAGAGGCAGAAGAGAAAGCTATACATCACTCTGTGCATCATAAGCTGACCCACCCAGTCAAGAAATCTATTTTTGTCGGCCTCATCGTGGGTCTTGCATCGGGCTTTCTTGGTCTTGGCGGAGGATTCATAATAGTGCCTCTTTTTATGTTCCTCTTCGAAGTTGAATCCCATCATGCTGTCGCGACATCGCTTGCCGCAGTCATGATACTTTCTGTCCCTAGTGCGATCACGCATTATTATCTTGGGAATATCCAGATACTGCTTCTTGCGATCTGCGGTGTCGGAGCGCTGATCGGCGGCCAGATCGGATCAAGGACAGTCGTCAGGATACATTCAAAGACATTGAGATGGATAGTGATAACATCTTATTTCATCGTTTCGATATCGTTAGCGGTGTTTGAATTGTTAAATGCCGGCCTTAATTAAGAGAACTTTTCGTGGTTCTTTTCTAAGCATTCTAATGCCGGCAGTGTCCCAGATTCAAAGAATTTGAGGGTAGCCCCGCCGCCTGTTGATACATGAGTCATCTTGTCTGCAAGTCCCATCTTCGCCACTGCTGAAGCGCTGTCTCCACCGCCGATTATCGTTGTCGCGTCCTTTAATTCCGCAACTGATCTGGCGACTTCTAATGTACCTGTCGCAAATCTCTCGAATTCAAACACACCCATCGGTCCATTCCATACAACTGTCTTTGCGTTCGCGATCATCGTCTGAAACAGCTTTATCGAGGCTTCGCCTATATCAAGTCCGATCCATCCGGCAGGCATCTCTTCGACAAAGACGTTTTCTGCCTTTGCGTCAGCATCGAACTTGTCAGCGACAACGACATCGATAGGAAGGACAAGTTTCTCGCCAGCCTCTTTTTGTATCCTCAGCGCGTCTTTCAAAAAATCTTCTTCGACAAGGCTTTTGCCGATCTCAAATCCTGCGGCTTTATAGAATGTGAATATCATCGCTCCCCCAAGAAGCAGCCTGTCGACTTTTGGTAGTATGCTCTCGATTAACCTTATCTTGTCAGATATCTTGGCTCCGCCGAGTATCGCGATGTATGGTCTCTTTGGGCTGTCGATCACAGGTGATATCATGTCGATCTCTTTTTGCACAAGGAAACCGGCCGCGGATGGAAGATAGTTGGTTATCTGCGCGACAGATGCATGGGATCTATGGCAGGTGCCAAAAGCGTCGTTGACATAGAGATCCGCAAGAGATGCGAGTTTTTTTGCGAATTCTTCATCGCCCTTTTTCTCTTCTTTATGGAATCTGAGATTCTCAAGGAGTAGGATCTCTCCTGGTTGAAGGCTCTCTGCCGCTTTCTTGACATCATCGCCTATGCAGTCGTCAAGTTTCCTGACGTCTTTTGAAAGAAGCTCGGAGAGCCGTTTTGCGACCGGGTCCATCTTAAGTCCTTTCTCTGGGCCTTCGCCTTTCGGTCTTCCAAGATGGCTCATCAGTATCACTGATCCGCTATTGTCAAGGATATGTCTGATGGTCGGAAGGGCTGCTTGTATCCTCTTGTCATCAGTTATCCTGCCATTTTCGAGCGGGACATTGAAATCGACTCTCACGATAGTTCTCTTCCCTTTGAAATCAAAATCATGCATCTGGAAATATTTCATATTATCAACCTCAATCTCTTTTGTGTGAAATGTATTAATAAATATTTGGGGGTGTATTGTGAGCCGTGATATTGCGATATTGTTGCTTTATTCTGCTTGTGTTTGGTGGTGTTGCTTACTTGGGTGTGAGATGTGATATTACGGTATGGTTGTCTTATTCTGTTTGGTTTTAATAGGATTGTTGATTTGGGTGTGAGGTATGAGCTGAGGGCTGTAGATTCATACCCCTCACCCCATTCTCAAATAGACAATCCCCATATCACAGATAAACTCGAATTGTATGTACGCAATGCTTATCCCATACCTCATACCCCACACCCCATATCACAGAAAAATAGTCTGTACGCAATGCATGTCCCATACCTATAAATATCCGATACTGCATCAAATATCGCATGGCAAAGAAACCACTCTATGATGTGATCACCTGCGGATCCGCGACAGTCGACGCCTTCGCAAAGACAAAAGCTGACCTGATAACAATCAACCTCGCAGACCTGAAAAGAGAGCTGATTGTCTATCCCTCGGGTTCGAAAATCATGATAAAGGACCTTGAGTTCCAGACCGGCGGTGGCGGTACGAACACAGCTGTCGCTTTCTCAAGGCTTGGGCTCAAGACCGCATATCTTGGAAATATCGGTGCAGATGCGAATGGCGACAGGATAATCAACATGCTCAAGCGGGAGAAGATCGATTTCATCGGGACCAAAGGAAAAGAGATGACAAATTATTCTATTATCCTCGACAGCGTGAAACAGGACAGGACGATCCTTGCATATAAGGGAGCGAGTATGCATCTGCTCTATAGGAAGATCGACATATCGAAGGTCAATTCCAGATGGATATATTTCTCATCATTGCTTGGAAGATCATATCTAAGTTTCAAGAAACTGCTTGATCTCGCAAGCAAAAGAGACATCAAGGTCGCGTTCAATCCAAGCAGCTATCTGGCAAGTAGCGGACTGAAGAGACTATCGCCGATACTAAAGAAAGTCCACTTGCTTGTCTTCAACAGAGAAGAGGCGAATATCCTTTTCAATGTCAAGAATGAGAGCATGTCGATCAAGGAGATGATGAAAAGGCTTCATCTGGCTGGACCGAAGATCGTGATAATAACTGATGGTGGCAAAGGAGCCTATTGTAGCGATGGAAAGAATATCTTGCATGCGATTCCGAGCAAAGTGAAGATTGTAGAGACGACAGGCGCAGGAGATGCGTTCGCGTCTTCATTCCTTGCTGGGATGATGATGTATGAGAAAAGACTAGATGCGATAAAACGATCTCTTTCTCTTGCTGTCACAAATGCAGCATCTGTGATCGGTAGCTATGGGGCTAAGAACATACTTCTTTCCCGTAGGGCCGCAGAGAAGAAGATGAATAAAAATCCAGTGAAAGTCCAGAGATTCAAGCCATGATATTTTTCTTGGATAGGTCATGAGGTCTCTTTTTTAGAATTGTTTTTCTTAAACGATTATATAATTATATACTGCCTTATAATTTACAAGAACAATATTGAACCTCTTCCGGAAAATTCCTTTTTCTTACGGAGATATCCGTGGAGAGAATAATATGAAATACCTGAAGAGATATGAAGTGAACATGCTGGCTCTGCTTAGGCAAGATGCCCGTCAGAGCCTGACAGATATCGGTAAGAAGATGAATGTGCCGATAAGCACATTGTTCGACCGGCTGAAGCTCCATAAAGAATTGCTGATCACTAAATTCACGGCTCTGCTTGATTATCAAAGGCTTGGCTATCATGCGCGCGCATCGATAATACTTAAGATAAAAAAAGATGACAAGTGCGAGATAAAGGAGTTCCTTCTTGGAAACCCGAATGTGAATTCTATCTTCAAGATCAACAATGGTTTCGATTATATGGTCGATGTCATATTTCGGAATATAAAAGATCTCGAAGAATTCATATCGCAGCTAGAAAGCAATTTCAAGATAAGGACTCTCAATGTATATTATGTCATCGATGAGATAATTCAGGAGAAATTCCTGACTGATGATGCGATAATAGAAGAGATAAAAGAAGCGATCTAGTTCTTGTAATCCAGCATAACGACCAATTTTATTATATCTATGGTCTTTTCTGGTATTATTTCAATAGCATTGTTGCCTGCGAAAAGGTATGGTTCGAGGTCGATGCCTTCAGTGGCCTCTCTTGTGCTGATGTATGTCGTATGGCCATTGATTACGATTTTTGCATTCTTCCATTTGTCATTGTCTAAGAATGTGAAATTCAGGACTGCTTGTGCATCCGGTCCTTTGATATCCTGGTATTCCCTTGCGCTCAATTCAAAATAATAAAGCGGATTCACCGGGTCTTCTAGTTCTGTGTTGACTTGGATATGGTATATCGAGAATGACCCTTTGTCGATGCTGAACTCGATTGTGTTTTGTCCTTTTACCACATAATCCGTGACATCATAAGGTGGCGAGGTCGAACCGCACTCAGGGACTGCCGAGACAATCTGCCGTCCATTGACTGTCGTTGTCAGGACACCTTCTTCACCAGAGAGGCAGTCGACAAAATACTTGAACTTCGCAGTCTCAAGATTGTCATATTCTTCATCTGATAATCTAAAACTTGTCTTTGCGTCTTTTGAGCTGGTATCAGTGACATCTGCAGTGATCATTATTGTGGAAAGCTGGAACTCATTCACTTTCCAAAACGAGAAGCCGACGTCTGCGACATTGAACTCTATCGTGTTTGTTCCTTCTGTCAGATAATCCGTCTTTATCTTGATCGGGTCGACAATCGATGAAGTTATCTCCTTGTTGAATACTTCATTTCCATTGAGTGTTATCTGCACTCGGCCATCATAAGTGCTTGCTGTGAATGATAGAAGAACTTTATCCACATTATCAAGGTCCTTCACATCAAAATCTATGCTTTTCTTCTCTTCAGCGAACCAGCTTTTCTTCAGGTGTATATCATTCTTCTCAAGTATCTTCGATCCACTCGTCTTTGAGAAAAGGCGTATGTCAGCGATATTATGTTCGACTTCATTTTCTGAGAAATAATCCAGTCTCTTCGGACTTTCTGATAATATTATCCGGTCGTTCTTGTCTGCTGTGCTTGTGCTGCCTGTCGAGTTCGATGTGACATTGCCTTCAAGCAACTCTTCTCTTATATCAGGTGGAAGAAAGAGGATGTACAGAAGCAAGAGTCCTGCAAGGAGCGCAACGACACTAGCGGCTCCTCCGCCAGTCTGTCCTTTCTTTGCATGACGGCCGGAAATGATAGATTTATCTCTCTCGTACATGAATATTATTACGCGAACCTTTATATATAAATATTTCTATCCAGAGAAGATGCTTGTCCAATACTCGAATATCCCAAAAGGAGAAGCCAAGGTCAGGGTCCAACACATGGATGATCTATGGTATCTGAGTCACATAATCGATATCAATGATTCTGTTAGTGGTCAGACTATCAGGAAGATAAAGATCGGTTCTGGTGATGAGATGAATGCCAATGTTGTGAAGAAAAAGATCTTTTTGACAATCGATGTCGAGAGGATAGAATTCCATAAAGATACAGGCGCTCTTCGTATAGGTGGTATAATCACAGCAGGTCCTGAAGATATCCCACGTGGGCAACATCATACTTTCAATGTTGAAGAAGGTTCAATACTTTCGATAAAGAAAAGAAATGGTTTTCTGAGACATCAGGTGGATAAGCTGAAAGAATCCGCAGAGAACAGATCCACTGGTTGCATGGTCTGCGCCCTTGATCGTGATGTCTGTCATTTCGCACTCCTGAAAAAATATGGTTTTGATATCATCGGGACAGTCTCTGGCGATGTGCAGAAAAAATATGCTGAAGGCCAGGCAAAAGGCAATTTTTATTCTGATGTAGCGAAACATCTAACTGATTATGTCGAAAGATATTCTATCAAACATCTTGTCATAGGCAGTCCTGCTTTCTGGAAAGATGAACTGAAGAAAGAACTCATGAAAAAAGGTCTACATGAGAAAGTCACCCTTGCATTCGCGACATGTAATTCGACAGGGCAGAACGCTATCGTCGAGATATTGAAGCGTCCTGAGACTGCGCAGCTTCTGAAAGAAGAACGCTCAGCAAGTGAGATGGGACTCGTAGAAGTATTGCTATCAGAGATATCAAAAAGCGATCTTGCAGTGTATGGCATCAAAGAGACTGAGAATGCTGCGAACATGGGCGCGGTGAGATTGCTTCTTGTGACTGATGCATTCATACACAAATCACGTGAAGCCGAGAATTACGGGCGGCTTGATAGGGTCATGTTCGCTGTCGAAAGATCAAAAGGTGATGTGCATGTCATTTCAAGTGATCATGAAGGTGGCCAGAAATTGGATGGTCTTGGTGGGATCGGTGGAGTATTAAGATATAAAATGATTTGACTTCTTCATTGTGAAACTTATTCGTCACTATTGAATCATCTTTCTGAAATTGCACTTTAGTTTTCGTCATTGGAAAAAGAAAACATTTTTATACTTGCTGTGTTTCTAAAAGACATAGGTTTTAGGGGATATTAGAGGAGAAAAACCTGATTTGCTCCTTGATGATTACATGTAGTATCTCAATGTTAGTAACTATTGTTAACTCGTCACTTGGGGTGAATTATTGTACGTTTACATTAATAGATAAATACAGGGTTAGGCAGTATAAAGGAGGGAACAAAAAATGATAGTGAAGGAAGAATTTCTAAGTAAACTAAGACGTTATTTCTCGCTCAATCTCTATGAAGTGAAGATTTGGGCTGCATTGCTTTCACGTGGTATATCCACCGCCGGTGAACTTTCTGATATCGCGAATGTGCCAAGAAGCAGAAGCTATGATGTTCTTGAGAGCCTAGAAAAAAAAGGATTCGCGATAACAAAGCTTGGAAAACCTATCAAATATATCGCAGTACCTCCTACTGAAGTCCTTGATCGTGTGAAGAAAAATCTAAAAGAAGATGCAGATTCAAAAGTCACAAGACTTGAAGAGCTGAAAGGCACCGAAGTACTTGATGAATTGAATTCTCTTCATAGCCAAGGTGTGGAACTAGTCGAGCCAAGCGATCTTTCTGGAAGTCTCAAAGGAAGGCACAATTTATACAATCATCTTGAGCTCACCATGAGAGGCGCTGAGAAATCCGTCACACTCATGACGACGCAGCGAGGGTTCATGCGAAAAGTGGAAGGGTTGAAGCCAGTCTTTGAGAAGCTCAAAGAAAGAGGTGTCGACATAAAGATCGCAGCGCCAGTAACAAAAGAATCGCTTGATGCAGTCAATGATATATCAACTGTGGCTGAAGTTAGGCATATCGATCATATCAATGCAAGATTCTGTATAGTGGATGGTGAACAGCTCATCTTCATGGTCCTTGATGACAAGGATGTGCATCCGACATATGATGTTGGGATATGGGTGAACACACCGTTCTTCGCGAATGCGTTGCAGGGTCTGTTCGAGCTCGCATGGAAAGACATGAAACCTGCGAAAGAGATGATAAAGAATTTTTGATTTTTCATTTTTTCTTTAGTTGAATTCTAATTACGGCTTTGTAGAAAAGTTCAAAATATAGAGTCCTTAAGCCGTAAGGCTTAAGAACAAT
>Ga0066641_10000252_pt1 | contig 24142 bp, 26 predicted proteins | sample CryGeyCG2114_065_FD_59509 | JGI IMG/M metagenome (GOLD analysis project Ga0066641, IMG submission 59509) | Groundwater microbial communities from aquifer - Crystal Geyser CG12_big_fil_rev_8/21/14_0.65 | ecosystem: Environmental > Aquatic > Deep subsurface > Groundwater | place: USA: Utah: Grand... | reverse complement strand
ATAATTATCAGTACACTTTGGTAGTCCCTTTGATCGGAGGAGATATTGCGAAGGGAAACAATACAATAAACAAGACTGCTGGAAAGGTGATGGTCACAAATGATTAAACGAAAAAACAGGGATGGGCAGGTATGGTTCCTTGATTTCATGGTATCTATACTTATGTTCACAATCCTTGTCGCGACGTATTATGGCTATCTGGAATCACAGACTGACAATAATGAAGAGATCATCGAGAGTCTTCTGCTTGATGTGCGGACTGCGACAGATGCGCTTGTCTCTTCTGGGTATCCTCAGAACTGGACAAACGACGAAGTCCTCAGGATCGGCATCACTGATGGCGACCATCGTATTAATCAGACAAAGCTTGATCATTTCACTGCGATGGATTATAATCTGACCCGGAAGCTCTTTGGGACTTATTCGAATTATTATTTTTATATACAATATAAGAATGGTTCAAAAAAATGGCTTAATAATTCTGGTCAATACTATGGTCTCAATAGCAGCCAGCCAAGCGCAGCATATATCGTGCAATCGCAGAGGGTGCTTATCGATAACCGTTCCATTGTTGTCCTTAACATGCATATGTGGAGGTCTAAAGCATGACGATCCGCAGAAAGAAGAAAGCAGTTTTCTTCACAATAGATGCATTGATCGGCGCGCTCATCATCCTGACTGGGGTGAGTCTGATCTCAAATTATCATGTCAGTGACAAGGTCGTTCTCAACCTGAACTACCTTGCAGAAGATATGATGATTGTCTTCAATACGATAAGGGTCGGAGAGCTGAACACCACATACATCAATGGTCTGATCGCATCTGGAGAGATAACACATGAGAACAACACAATCCTTGAACAGATCGGAGAATTCTGGTCTGCAGAAAAAGAATCTCTTGCTATGAACTTCACAAAAAATGTCACTGAAGGACTCATTCCGGTAAATTTTGGATATGGGATCTATTTTGACGGTGATCGTGTATATGGTCGTGAGAGTCCACCTAAGAATTTTCTTGTGTCTGCGAAGAAGATGATGTCTGGATTACAGAAGAAGAAACCATTGAAGGGATATGTGTCAAGCGCCAAAGCAACGACAGTGGTCAAGAACACCTCATTCATCGTGCCATTTTCACAAGAAGGCAGCGGATTTGATGATTGGTGGTGGGAAAGTGGTTCTGTCCGGATATTCAAGCAATTCGAGATGCCAGAATATTCAGTGATACATAATGCGACTTTCCGCATAGCAGTCCATGCTCAACAGACAAACAATGATATCATGTTCAATTTTAATAATGGTCTCTGCGTCTTCACAAGACAAGACATCACTTTGAGACTTGGGACTGTCGCTGGCGATACAGGACATTATGGCTATCTGAATGTCAATGGATGTATATTGAACGGCACCAACAATATAACCTTCACAAATCTTGAGAATGATGGATACAATGCTCATCTGCATCCAGGCACATTGCTGGAAATCGAATATGAACTGCCTGAAGTGATAGATTATTCTTATTCAGAGACTTCTAAATTTTCGACTCGTTATTATTTTGACGATATCCAGAGCACAAGGGATGGGTGGTATTTCCCAAGAAGCGGCGCGTTCCAGTTACTTGCGTTCCATGTGCCAAATCAGGCGACCGATCTTCGTGTTGGTGTTCGGATCGTCGGCAACAGCATAAGAGATTATGTCCAAGTTGGAAATTGCCGAAGCTGGAGCGGGGGACTTTACATCGCACGTTGTTTCGTCGATTGGGATGGGAACGACAGACGAAACGAGAACAGTGATTTCATATTGTTCATCAACAATGATCAGCCAGTGATAATCGATGGCTCTCCTGCAGCGAATCCGGCATATACATTGACTCCTGCACAGACTGCGCCATTCCTGAAAAATGGCACAAACACAGTGATCGCCTATTTCAATAGCTATGGTGATTATTCTTGGGGAGATGCCTTGACAAGGATATATTCTGATCCGATGGCCGATCCTGATGGCTCTTCTTTTGTAGAGGTCAATTATACATTACCGCCCGTATCGCATTACGGACAGATAGAGATAACACAATCAAAAGAATTCGGTGGTATTGATGAAGTGCAGAAAAAGGTAAATTTCTCGTTCCCTTCCCAAGCAGAATCCATCGGTGATGTCTTTGTGAACATCGCACAGCAGTATTCAAATAATATCCGTGTCAGGTCTGAAGCAGATACTGATCCGCCAACCGATACGATATTCAACAGTGTCGCCGCACGAGATGTCCCTACAAAAGTATTCATCCCAAATAGCACTCTTGCCATCTCGTATCTCTCAAATAATTTCATAGACGCAAGAGACAATGGCGGAAATTTCATCCTTAGGGAATCAAGTGTCGATTACACATTCTATGTGAAATCATTTGTAGGTTATGGCAATGTCTTTTCGACTTCTGAAGAGGCTGGAACTGATGCCCTTCTACGTCTGAACAACACCCTTGGTCCATTCATCTCACTTCAGTCTGCGGAGATAGGGAGCAACAATGTGACTGATGTGCCATCTATGTGGGGACCTGCGATAATCGAGGTGAGAGCATGGCACTAAATAGCAAGAAAGGGATCTTCTATACTATAATCTCGATAAGCCTTATGGGTCTGATCATATATGCATTCAGTATCGGATTCACCCCTAAGATGCAGCAGAAAAGCTATGCGGCGTCTTCTGTTGTGAATGCGATGGATAATTTCTATGAAGATATCACTAAAGACATGGAACGGGCAGCTCATATCTGCGCATTTCGGGCCATACTATCGTTGGAGCAATATATATTTGAAAGTGGCAAATATGTTGGCGAAGAGACACCCGCGATAGAGGAGTCATTCGAAGAGCTGTTCATGAACGGGACACTTGATGGCACACCGTATTTTCTTATGGAGAACAACACTTTCCAAAACTGGACACAGAAGATGATATCCCAGGCGAATGATCTTTATATCGTGATGAACTACAGCATAATCGATTTCCAGCTTTATCAGGATGATCCCTGGAGCATAAAGACCAATATAAATCTCTCCATCGATCTTAAAGATAGATTGGGAGTCGCGAGATTTGATCGGAAAATATTTGTCACTGGTGTTGTCGATATAGATGATTTTGATGATCCCTTCTATACAATCAAGACAAGTCAAGACTATATCGTGAAATTCCGCCGTACTCCTTATCGAGCTCAATTTGTCTTGAATGGCACAAATGCGACGAATCTTGAGCTTCATGCTAATGGATCTTATTATGTGGCATCTCCAAGCGCGCCATCATTCCTGCAGAGGTTTGAGAATGATCTCACTGCATCAGATAATGGCATAGAGAGCCTCATAAATCCGAAGGTCCAGCCATATCTGGTCGTTGGGCGATGTGGATATAGCACACCAAAGACGAATTTTTACAATCGAAGTATTGTAGATTATATATACTGCACCTCCCAAAATAATCTAAGCTACAAGAACTATACAGTGACTGGTCTTCCAAGCTGGTTGATCATCGATAATCGAAGTATTATATATAACAGCACATATAATATCAGCAGGCATGAATTTTATGGAATCACGAACCTCACAATCGAAAACTAAGGACATACTCTCGATCAGGGCGCTGACGAAGAGATATGGCAGATTCACTGCTGTCGATTCTCTTAGTTTCGATGTCAAACAAGGAGAGGTCTTCGGTCTTCTCGGCCCGAATGGAGCTGGGAAGAGCACATTGATAAAGATGCTAACATGTTTCCACAAACCAACTTCTGGAGATGCGCTTGTTGACGGTGTATCGATACGGGATCAATCAGCGATAAGAGAGCTTGTCGGTTGGGCTCCGCAGGAAGATGCATTCTATAGGAATCTCACTGTCCTTGAGAATCTTAGATATTTTGGCACGCTCTATGGCATGCGCATCGATGAGATCTATGCAAGGGCGAACCAGCTCCTCTCTCTTTTGCAGTTGAGAGACAAGATCGACGCGCGGGCAGGGAGCCTGTCTGGCGGTATGCGTCGTCGTCTGAACATGGGGATAGCGATGATGCACAGACCAAAAGTGCTCTATCTCGATGAACCGACCGCTGGTGTCGATCCTCTCTCAAGGATGTCTCTTTGGGATGTCGTCGAAGAGGTCAGGAAAGAAGGCATCAGCGTATTATTATGCACACATTATCTTGATGAAGCGGAGAAATTATGTGATCGTGTGGCTATCGTAAGATCAGGCAAGCTGGTCATTGTGGACACTCCGAACAATCTCAAGAAAAAATATGGCCATACTCTTGAAGATGCTTTCAAGAATCTTCTATCAAAAAGTGAACAGAAAAAGGAGATGGATAAGATACCAAAAAAGGAATAAAATGAAATTTTTCATATTGCTATATCGGATGCTTGAGAAAGATCTGAAGCTTTTCTATAGAGATAAGAAGACTTTCATCATGGTGTTTTTGGCACCTATAGTCATAATGCTCATACTCTCAAATATATTCAATGTCGACGACACACGTAGTTCGATAAGGGGCATACCACTTGGTCTTTGCAATCTGGATGATCGGGAAATCGATCTGGAGACTGATGTATTCACGATCGTTTCGCTTGAAGGAGATGATTGCGAAGCTGTAGCGCATGAACAAGTCAAGTCAGGGATATTGCGTGCATCTGTGGTGATTCCGAAAAATTTCTCTTCGGATATAGAACAAGGACAAGGGGCGGACCTGACAAGTATCATTGATAATTCAAAAGCGCAGACAGCCATAGTCGCCACAGCCGCCATGAAAGCCTTTGTCGCTGACCTCAATGAACAGATCGGGACTGAATTTATCTCTGCTGCATGGGTGAGACTCAATGAGCTAAACACCGCGCTCAAGAGCATGGATGGTGAACTGGAAGTCGCAAAAGATTATGCACTGAGATCAAGAATCCAGATCCAGGATGCCAAAGAAAAGCTTGATTCTGTTGATATCCCTTCAGCGAAGAAGACTTTGATCTCTATCAATTCATCATACCATGAGACTCTTCTTGGTATCGATTCTGCTATCGCTGATCTTGATATCATTTTGAACGCGACTGACCTGAACTTATCTGCCGGGATCATCCCAAAAGTGCGTCTTGACCTGAATCTATCTGAACTAGATTCTTTGTACGATGTTCAATGCATAAATTCCACACTGCCTGTGAATGCGACGCTTCTGAATAATTATTCTAGCGCTGCCACAAGCGATCTCTGCGACGCATTGAATATCTCATTGGAAAAACTTGAAGAATTGAATGAGAAGAATCTGCTTGATAATGCTCTTACCTCTGCTCTTGTCAATAAGACAAAAGTCTATGCCGATGCGATTGGGCGCATGTTGAACAGGAGCGAATCTGTTCGTGATAAGCTTGCCGCGATCAGGGATGATGCGGCAATCTATGAAGATAATATAAGCACAGTCTTTGCCATGATCGACCAGCTCGAGCAAGAAGAAGCCACTGTAAGATCAGAGATCGACCATGTCGATGAGATGCTGATCAATTACACTGAGCGCATAATAATGCTGCAAGGAGAGCTTTCTGCCGCCACGAGGGATCTTGACAAATATACCGCGAAAGAACCAAAAAATATAATCCGTGCGGTCTCTCTTGATGAAGAGAGATCATTCCCAAATAGAAAAGTCCTTGAATTCATGACACCTGGCATAATTACTCTGATCTTGCTGTTCATCACCATGTTCATCTCTTCATCCCTGATTGTGGCAGAGAAAAAAAGTGGTTGCATGGCAAGAAATTTTTTGGCGCCTGTGTCTGTCTTCACATTCCTTTTTGGAAAGACCCTATATCTGATGATCCTCGCTGCGATAGAGATCGCATGTATGATCGTCGTGTCATGTCTGCTTGGTGTAGAGATCTCGATAACCGTTGCTTTGATTCTTACTCTTTTGATGGTCTCATTGTGTTTTGTCACTTTAGGGATGCTCATTGGAGCTTTTTCGCGGACAGAGAACACATCTCTCCTTTCATCGCTTGTGATCGGTTTGCCTATGCTCTTCCTTTCTGGATTGTTCTTCCCTTTTGAAATAATGCCAAATGTCATGCGTACGATAGGTTACTATCTTCCATTGACACTGTCTGTGCGCGGTCTTGAATCTATACTGATCTACAGCAAAGGCCTTGATATGTCCGCGATGATCATTTTAGCAGGGATATCTGCGTTGTTATTTTTCATAGCGGCCTTGCTCACATGGTTAAAGCCTATGGCTGATGATTAAGCTGAGATCTATGTTGTTTTGTACGGGAGAGAACTGCAGTGGGTGCGATTTCCTCTTTTTCAGGGGAAATATTTAATAACCAATTCAGTCATAGCCTAATGCAAGGAGATGACTAAAAGATGTTCAGCGTCGGCGACATAATGCAGACCAATGTGGTCACAGTATCAGAAGATGCCACTGCTTTTGATATCGCTACAATCATCATCGAAAAGCACATCTCATGCGTCGTTGTCATGGGCAATGTAATCGAAGATGCAGTTGTCTTTGAGAAACCATCTTTTCTGTCGAAGATCCTTGGAAGGAAGGAAAGGCCGCATGTGGAAAAAAGGACATCAAAAAAACCGATGGGGCTTATAACAGAGCGTGATTTCACGCAGAAAGTACTCACTGCTGATGTCGATGCATCTAGATTCACCGCATCGGAGATGATGAGTCCGGGGATAATCAGTCTTGAGAGCAATGCTACAATCGTCACCGCCATAGGACTCATGAAAAAGAATGGTTTTCGGAGAATTCCCGTCATGGAAGATGGTAAGCTCGTCGGACTTGTGACACAGACAGATATCCTCCTCGCATCCATGAGCTTTCTTGAGAAGCTCCAAAATGAGATGAACAACAATTCTGTCGACATGGATGAATATAAAGAGCTCTTGTCGACGTCATCCGAACTCTATAATATGCCCGAAAAAGATGTGACTGTGGATGATACTGTCGACAAGATAATGATCCAGAAGGTATTCATCGAATCAGTGAAGACACTGGTCTCTGAATCGGCAAATGTCATGGCTGACAAAAGATATGGCTGTGTCATCGTCATGAAGGGTTCGTCACCAGTCGGGATTGTGAGTGAGAAAGATCTCATAAAGAAAGTTGTGCTTGGAAAGCTTGATCCTGAGAAGATAACTCTTGGCCAGGTGATGACTTCTCCTATCTTCAGCGTCAGGACGACGACGAAGATAAGCGAAGCGACAGAGATAATGAAAAGCAAGGGGTTCAAGCGTCTTCCGGTTGTTGATGATGGTATTTTGAAAGGTATCGTGACACAATCAGATGTCAGACTTGCGATGGGATCAGCGATAAGAAAAGCTCAGTCCACGTTCATAAACCAGTGGGCTGATCTTCTTCAGCCGGCATTTTCTAGAAAACATTAAGATGGCATCAGATCTTCATTCTGTCTTTTACAGATGCATATATGATCGGCAATGCTATGGTCACATCACAGATCACGTCGACGAAGTAGCCTTTCTTGCTCATCTTGCCCCACGAGATCCCTTCACGGAGCTCTGCACCAGAGCTTCCGCCTGGTTCTGGGCGGTCCATCGTTATCTGTATGCCATAGTCTGCGCCTTTTGGAGAGAACTGCATCGCCTGCTGTATATAATTTTTCGGCACTCCGCCGCCAAGATAGATTATCCCTGCTCTCTTGCAGTCCCATGCGATCTGCAAGATCTCCTTAAGGTCATCGAATGCGTTGACATCGATGTTCTTCCCTCGGGCGATATGTCCCCAGATCATCAGGCCAATCCCACTGTCAGCAATGCCTGGACAGAAGATCGGGATCTTCATTTCATAGCATGTCTTCAGTATTGAATCACTTTTAGGAAGAAGGCTCGCAAGCTCCCACAGGAACTCTTTTATGTTCTTCTTTGTTTTTGCGAGCTTATCGAAATTCTTCTCAAAGAAATCTTCCATGCCTTCATACACTTCATTTGGCATGAATGAGTCATATATCCTATCTACTTTTTGCTTGTTCAATTCTTTATCATCGATGTTCTGCGTGCCCTGGAAATGTGAGTAACCTAATGATTCGATCAGGTCATGTGTGAGATTCGCGCCTGTCGTGACCAAGACATCCACTTTTCCGCTCTTGAGGAGATCGATGATGATCGCTTTCATCCCGCCTGGAACCATCGCTCCGGCAAGTCCGAGAAATACTGTGCAGTCTTTATCAACGAACATCTTTTCCATGATATCGGATGCATGGGATATCCTTCCTGCGCCCATGACTCCTGATCTTCCCATCTCTTTGACTAGATCGTCGACAGTCATGCCGCTTTTGAGCTTCATCTGCGTGACTTTGCTAAGTCCTTTGCATATATTGTTTTTTGCTGCCATGTTCGTTCTGCCTATCAGAGGCGAGCCTAAGATTATATATTAAACTTTCTGTCGGCTTTGCTGCAAGTCTGTAATAGGAGTATTTTTTGGTTTATGTCTCTTCTACTTTTTGCAGAGTTCCGGCCGCTTGATGCAGCCCAAACGATTGTTTGTTAGGTCTCCTTCCATCCTCTAAGATCACTTGCGTATTTGGGTGTGGATGAAGCAGAGGAGGAAATGTCTGCACGCTGGCTAGAGATGGCCAAGGGTGCACTGGCAAATAGAAAGAAAAGCAAATGATTTTCATAATTAAGCGTACCCGCAAACGAAGTCTCTTTGTCAAAACATTTAAATAATGCTTCGATTTCATTACAGGACAAGGGCTTATAGCCCAGGAAATGGTGATAATATGTCGATCGTGGGATTTAACATAAACAAAATAGATGTGCTGAAATCAGAGATGTCTTATGCGAATATACAAGTCGCAAACAATATCAATATCAAGGAACTTCTGCCAGCTAATTTCAATCTGGGACAGGCAAAACAGAATGGATTGAAACTCCTATTTGAATTCTCAACAGTCTATGGAAACAATCTTGCCCACATCAAATTGGATGGTAATGTTTTGCTGATGGCAAGCGCAGAAAATGCGAAGAAGATACTCAATGACTGGAACAAGTCAAAGAGGATAGACCAAAAACTGCTTTCTGTCCTGATAAACCATATAAACATACGATGCAGTGTCCAGGCTGTCACGTTAGCAAAAGATGTGTCTTTGCCTTCTCCAATCGAGATCAAGCCTCTTGTCTTGAGCACAAAGCAAAGCGCTCCGGTCGAGAAAGCTGCCAAACCTGCAAAGGTGACTGAGAAGAAGCCTGCAGCGAAAAAGAAGAAATAAATTGATATTTCTATCTTGCTTTATTTTATTTCAATATGTAGAACACAAGCACATATAGCAATGCTGCCAGACAGACCACAAGGAACATAATCATGGGCCATCGCCATTTTTTTATCGGTCTTATCCTTGAATGGAAATCCCTAAACCCCTCGCAGAGCTGTTCTATGACAACTGATGACCAACCAGCATTATGGAGATCTTTTCTTATCTCCTCTATTTGTTTTCCGCTTTCCAGGTTGAATATGATATAATGTTTCAACAAGCGGATATCTTTGACGCTTGGTTTCTGCTTGCTATCTGGGGCTAATAATTTTTGTTCTGTCATTGTCTTATTGATGTCTTTTGTGCCTTTTAAATTTAATGGTTGACTGAATTTGATGGCAGGTCGTCTGTCAGATAGAAGATCTTTTTTGTGAAAAAATCCAATGCAGATAGAATCAGTCAATGCTCTGGCTGACAAAAGACTTTCTATATAGTCTTGATGAGTAAATGATATAAACAGAGACATCTTTTTGTTTATTGATAGGTGGATCAATCTGGCAAAAATACCTGGTATCTGGCTTGTGGGGATCGGGATCTCGGTCCTTGTGTCATCTTTCTTAGTCAAAGGGATGATGATCTTTTCATTCATCGGGGGGATCATGTTGCTTGTCGGCTTGATAAGGTTGCGTTTTGGAAAAAAACCTGCTCCGTCGCCGACAATCCATAATCTAATCCATGATAGGACACCACATCATCAAGTATCACAACAGCAGGTACATCCTCATCAATCACATCATCAGACACATCCCAATCAGATTCATGCGTCACATGCAAATCATCCTTCGACAGTCAATCAAAGACAGCATCATTTCCTCTATTGTCCATCTTGCGGCGGGCATATCCGTTCTGATTTTGTGCATTGTCCAAGTTGTGGAAGAAAGATACATTAAATTAATTCTGCCAGCTATTTTTTCGGTTAATCTTTTGATCGCATTCTAGATTCAGAAAGATTTATATGGTTGTATACATATTTGTATACTCAGATATGTATGTGTGTGGTTGGTTTGGTTGGCCTAGAAGTGTATCCACAATGCAACCCAGAAGAGTGATATTTGGATTGGCTGGACTCTTAGTGATCATATTGGCTATCTGGATGACAGATGAAGCGACTGCACTTGTGCAGAATGTGACTCAAGGTGAGATCATCTTAGGAGATGCATCTACAATGGTAGTCGGTCTGGCCGGACAGATCTTTTCAGAAGGTGGAAATCTGACTGAGATAAATATCTCCACAAAAAAACAGACGCCCTGGTTCCAAGGTATCTATGGGTCGCTGACCCTCAATCTTACTCTAGAGGATGCTTCTGGCGATGTATTCTATAATTGGGGTGATGTAGATGTGTCGACTGGCGAGATCTATATATCTAATGATACATTGATGGCATTTGATGGCACGATCAGCGCAGCCAATGATAAGAACGTGACTTTTGCCCAGGAATATTGGGGTTGGGCGAATTCGACAGGTATCGATAATCTCACTAATACTTATGCTGTGGCGAATGGTCATCGATTTTTTTTGATGGGGACAGTTCCGATTTTTGCGAATAGTGCCGCTTCTGTGAATTTGGCAAATGGTTTATTCAACTGCACAATGCTTTGGAAAGATTCTGGCACTGAGCATCCATTATATGCGGCTCTTGTGAATTCTCATGGTACAGCGTATAATGGGCAAAGTGCGAATTTTGAATGTCTGTTGCCTGTCAGATCCGAAAACGGGGTTGAGCAGTACTTATTCTATACTGAACTATACTAATTATCTCTTGTTTTGGGAGAATATCTAATTATATACCCCTTACCTAGGTATACGTACTATCAGCCTAGTATACTACATGATGGATAATCTACGTTAATTCACTAAAACATACATCACTCGAAAGTTTTATATATGAGTATACTAATAAGTATATCAATCAGCGTGTGATGTAACTGATAAAGTTATCAAAATCAAATGCTAACCATGAGGTGAAAATGGATGGGAAAAAAGAGGTTTATACTATTTATTTTGAGTGTATTTGCAGTCTGCCTTTCAGCACTGTATTTTACTAGCGAAGCTAACGCAGCGATCGAGAACGTGACCGCTGGTGGTATTGTTGAAGGGACAGCGGAGACGCTCGCTATGGGTGCTGCAGGTTCTATATATGTCGAAGGCGGGAACATAACCGAATTCAACCTCAGCCAGAAAAGACAGACCGATTGGTGGCAAGGAGTATGGGGTTCTGTCGATCTCAACGTCACACTTGAAGATGCATCTGGTGATGTGTTCTATAACTGGGGATTGACAGCAGCAACAGGAGAGATCTATTTTTACAATGAAAGTAACACTGATTGGACCGGAATGATTTTGGCGACCAGTGCGAAAGTCGCAGATTGGCAAGAAAACTCAGCATGGGGCAATTCAGCGAGTATAGACAACTTCACATCAACATATACTCAGTCAAATAACCATCCAGCATTCAATGCAGGGACATTGACTTTGGCAGCAGGTGATACGGCGGCTGTGAATTTCGAATCTAGCCACAATTGCACTGTTCTGAACAGTTCAAATGATTATCCTGTGTTCGCAGCATTGATCACACAGGATCTGACTGCATACAATGGCGAGACTGCTGATTTTGAATGTCTGCTCCCGGTAAAAGCATCTGAAGGCATAGTGCAGTATTATGCATATGCTGAGCTGACATAAGTGGGCATCGACCCATTTTTTTGTTCTTTATTTTTTATATCGTTTCCTCGATCTCAAAAGACAAACGGAGGTAGTTCACTATGTATTCTGGCGCTAAACTGAAAATCACAATTCTCATGGCTTTATCAGTCATACTCTTAGCTTTACCTGTTCTTGCAGTATCATTCTCTGATGATTTTGAATCTGATCTGTCATCATGGACAAAGATCTGTCAGCATTATGGGTATGACGGCAGCACTTATAGCTGGATTCCAGATGCCAAGATATCTACTTCAAAATCTTATTCCGGGCAAAGCAGTGTCTTCATGTCAAGCCAGCTTGTCCATAAATCATATATCTATGGGACGACTGAAGGTGCTCCACCAAAAGATCCTTACATAAAAGTCAATGGCTGTGTCTATAAATCACTGAGCACTTCTGCTACAGGCATGCATAATCTCGAAGTATATTTCTATGATTCGATGGAGACCAGGTTCAGTCCTCCTGTCGGATGGTGGGGCCTGTATTTTGGTGTGAGACTTAATCCATCTTATGATTGCACAGACTATGGTTCTGGTATTCCTGAAGCCATGGAATGTGAACCAAAAGGAGGTTTCTTCGTCGGTTTTGATGATAACATGAATACTGGATCACAATATACGCATTATGAAGTGAATGATGTCAAGACATCTGTCGCAAGGACAGCGGGTTGGCACAAGCTTGAATTCAACCTGATGACTGATGGCACAAATCATCTGGTCGCAAAGATAGATGGAACAATAGTCTTTGACGGCGCAAGCTCAGTGAGTTCACTCTCGACTCTTGCATTGGTCGGGAAAGGGACAAATGTCTATTTTGATGATCTGAAATTATCACCACCTCTGCAATGTTCAGATGGTACTGACAATGACAATGATGGATGGACTGATTACCCAGAAGATCCTGGCTGTAGCGCAGCCACCGATGATGATGAAAGTGACAATCCGGCGTGCAGCGATGGGATCGATAACGATGACGATACATACATCGATTATCCAGATGATCCTGGCTGTGATGACAAATATGATACTGATGAATTCAATCTGATCCTAAAAAAACAATGTGAAGATGGTATAGATAATGATAATGATAGCAGGATAGATTATCCATATGATCCTGGCTGTTCATCTGCCTTGGATGATGATGAAAGCGATGATCCTGCATGTGCCGATGGCATAGATAATGACAATGATAGTTGGGTTGATTACCCTGAGGACCCTGGCTGCAGTGCGCAGACTGATGTCGATGAAAGTGATAATCCATCATGCAGTGATGGGATAGATAACGATGACGATACATACATAGATTATCCATATGATCCTGGCTGTGTTGATAAATATGATACAGATGAATATAATGCCCTTGCGTTAAAGCAATGTGAGGATGGTCTTGATAATGATAACGACACTCTGGTCGATTATCCCGATGATCCTGCCTGCAGTTCATCAGATGATGATAACGAATCAGATGATCCGGCATGTGCGGATAAGATAGATAATGATAATGATGGATGGTCGGATTATCCGCAGGATCCAGGTTGCAGTTCGCTTATCGATGACGATGAGAGCGATGACCCAGAATGCAGTGATGATCTCGATAATGATGGTGATGGTCTCGCTGATTATCCAAATGATCCTGGTTGTGATGATCGATATGATACTAATGAGTCAAATGAGCCGATCATGAAGCAATGCGAAGATGGACTGGACAATGATGGCGATGGTTTTGTGGATTACCCAGACGATCCAGCTTGCGCTTCTGCCACTGGTAACGATGAGAGCGCTGATCCTGCCTGTGCTGATGGACTGGACAATGATGGTGATGGTCTTATTGATCTTCTTGATCCTGGCTGTGTCGATAAGTTTGACACTGATGAATATAATGAACCAATGATCACAAGAGAACTTTTCTTCGATACTCAGACATGGGATATCCTTGTCGATGGCAAGGCATATGACAGTATGGAATGCTATGTCAAAGGAAAGAACGGAAAAGGCGCATTCCTGTGCGAGAAGATAATAGAAGTACTTGATGAAAATATTAAGAAACTAGAGAAACGAAACAGCAAAGGGGCGAAGATCGCAAAGAGCTATCTCTCTGATATCCGCAAGAGATTCACAGATATGGGGAAAGATGGCAAGTGCCAACTTGCTGAAGATGAGTTTGACAAAGTCATATCTGATAACAGATACAAAAGCCTAAAGACGCTTCTCAAACGCATGAAAAATATCTTTATGCAGAGATATAAGACTGATTGCAAGACATATCTTCTGGATTATGACGGACTTATTGTTGAGCATTCTAAAGACAAGAAGCAGATAAAGGCCACAATAGTCGAGAATGATGGCGAGGATGTCTCATCAAACGCGATTCTCTATGATCTCAAGTTCACAGGCAAACGTCTTCGTTTCTACCAGATACTGAAAGTGGGAAAAGAATTGGTCTCGGTCTCATATGAATTCCGGAGCAAGGTCTCGACTATAATCGTTGATGGCAAGAAAGAGATGAAACCTGGATTTGTCAAGTTAATTGTGACAACTGAGAAGGACAAGGTCGGATATAGATTCGAGGATTCAAGCTTCAAGATGCAATCTTTCACTCCGACTGGTTGGGTGATCAATAATGGAGACCCAGTTTCCATCTTTTTTTATGAATTCTATTATGACATCTTCAATGACGATGAAACTGATCATCTTGATGAAATATGAAGCTGCTATCTGATTCAAAGACGATACTTTTCATCTCTATAATCATAGGTCTCGCATTTCCATGGCCGGCTGGAAAGCTCAAAGTCTTGCTGGCTCCGTCGCTTGTGGCCATGATGATCCTCTCTATGAAGACATTTGATTTTGAAGGGGGATATGAGAAGGGTTTCTTAAAGACGATCAGTTGGCTTGTCTTTGTCAATTTCATCTTGCTGCCTAGTCTTATGATCACTCTTGCATTTCTGCTTGCTGATACATATCTGCGTATGGGGTTCATAATACTCGCCGCTGTCCCTCCGGCAGTCGGCGTTGTCCCGGTCACATATCTTCTCAAAGGCAACATGAAGAACTCTCTGATGGCAGAGATCGCGGCATATGTCCTTTCGTTAGTATGGACACCAGTCATCATCTATGCGTTCCTGCGTGATTATGTGAGCATCTTCTATCTCCTGAAGATACTTTTCCTATTGATATTCCTTCCTTTGGTGGTATCAAGGATATTACATCCTCTGAGGTTCGAGCCTCGTCCCTGGATAAATCTTTGTTATGCATTTGGGAAGTATGAAATCATCGCATTGAATCGGGATGTGTTGTTCTCGGGCATCGGTACTGTCTTTATCGCGATTTCAGTTGCGTTAGTCTGCAGGTTCGGACTTTCATCTATGTTCTATTTCCTTGCGCCAAAATCATTGGCATACAAAGACCGGATTCCATTTGTGCTGTTCTCTTCGATGAAGAATGGTGGGGCCGCAACAGTCATCGCGCTTTTGCTCTTTGAGAGCCCAAAAGTGCTGCTCCCAATAGCGGCATTCGGCATCACACTACCATTCTTCATATTATGTCTGGAATTCTTATCGAAGAAAGCGATAGGACAAAAAAAAGGATGAGCCAACAGGGACTTTCGGTGAACTATGGGTTGCCAGCTACAGGCAATGGATCCTCATTGCCATAAGCTCACGGCCCAATGCTCATTTCGAACCCTGATCAACCGGTCCGAAGCCGGCCGCACTATCCATTATGCTATAGGCCCATCTGTGCAATTGGCTATCATAATTAGTATATATAGGTTTTGAATACTTACATTAGATGTTCTAAACCGTAATTATGTTACAGTAACTATTTGTTGCAGCGATTATTCTTTCTTGGCTGGAGGGCAAAATGAAGTACAGCCGGAAAAAGAAACTATGGTGTGTGAAACAGATGAGATTAGGAATCAGCACTATTACAGAGATTAGTAACAATCGGAAAGTTCCCAGAATGACGTTATATCGCTGGTACAAGCGATATAAAGATTCTGGTGAGAAAGGCCCAGTTGATAAACCAAGAGGTTCAAAACCCTTAGAACTCAACGAAAATTGTGTAACATTTATTGTGCAAGAATAGGGACGATTAAAGGTTGGATCACCGAAAATGTTCTTACACCTTCGAGAATTAGGTTTTGGTATTTCTCAACGACAAATTCAAAAGGTTTACAGACTTCACAATTTAAAAATGAACCGAAGAAAAAGACCTACACAGATTAAATTCGTTAAATACGAATATCCAAAACCAAATATGTTATGGCACACAGATTGGACTAGTTGTCCATTTACTGGGAAACAGATGATTGCATTTATTGACGATCACAGCAGATTTATCGTTCACGCTGAGTATTTCGAGCATGCAACGACTGAAAACACGATTCTTGCGTTTTCCAATGCGATTTCAAAATATGGAGTTCCTGAAGCGATTTTGACAGACAATGGTACACAATTCACACCCACTAGAACAGAAAAAGGACCGTTTACAATGTGGTGTGAATCACACGGCATAAAGCATATTCTTGGTCGCGTTCATCATCCACAAACCAATGGAAAAATAGAGAGATGGTTTGGAACATATAAGCTAGAATTCGACGAGAGATTCAATTGCTTAGATGATTTTGTAAAGTTTTATAATGAAGTAAGGATGCATCAAGGTATTCACTACAAAAGACCAATTGAAAGATACTTTGCAAAAGTGTAACATTAATGCGGTTTAGGTCAAATACTTACATTAGACAATATTCAGATACTTGAATAGATTGAATATCGCATAAGACTAACTGTAAAATCAAATATAGAATTCTAAAAGAGGCTTATTTAACGTCTTTCTCCTCTTCTTTTTCTTCTTCCTCTTCCTCGTCTTCGAGGCTGAATTCATCTTCGCCGTCTTCGTAGTCCTTTCCGAATTCTTTGTCTAGCGACTCATCGTCGTCATCGTCTTCGGCATCTGAGGAATCTCCACCAGCGTAGTCATCCACTTCATAATCTTCGTCGTCTAAGATGGTAATCCACCTCCTCTGTGTCTATTATTTCCGATTATTAAAGTGCCCATATAAATATCTTTCGAAGATATCAGCAAAGATTTATAAATCATTTGAGGGATAAATCTGGTATAAATCGGGAAATTCCCCTAAAAAACGTAGGATGGTGATATAATGGCAGACGAAGATGATTTGACTTATGAAGATATAGATGATTCTGAGACAGGCGCAGGCGAAGGCGAAGAGAAAGATGATTATGAGGATGAAGAAGAAGTGGAAGAGCAGCTCGATAATGATGAGATCAGTCCTACTGAAGCCGGATTCCAGGAAGGCGCTAACCGAGATTGATGTTTCTTTTTTTAATTCATTTATTTTAATCTTGGCATATTAATCATAAATGAATCTGTGGCAAGTCTACTTCTGCCAAATATTTATATGTCTATTAAGTCAATCATTATAACATGAGCCTAGAACAAGATCTACAAGCATATGAACGAATCACTTCTGTACAAAACCTTTCTGGTTATGATAAAAAGCCAGGAGATGTATATAAAGAGATTTTGGAAAAAATGAATGGTGGTCTTTATTCTGCTAAGGAATTATTCGATTATTTCGCTTTTCTTGGTGGGCGTGATTCTGATTTTGATTCGCAACAATTTGGATGTGTCCCTAAAGTTGTTCCGTGGACAAGTGCACATTATCTTGTCCTTGATAGGTGGGTTCCTGTTGCGTGGGCAAAGACAAAGGGACGTGCTGAATCTATCGGAATCGCTTCTGGATATCATCATCCGTATGTGGAAAGTGCTGACACATACAATCGTCTTATAAAGAAAACAGCCTAGATTTAATGATTTTTTCTATAATTATTACATAATGCTTATATAATCACCCTTATAACTTCTTTTCTATGGCAAGAAACTTCTGGAGCATGGTGAACCAGGTCATCTCCAGAGCGGATGTGCTTATCGAGGTGCTTGATGCACGTGTCGTCGATGAGTCAAGGAACCTTGAGGTAGAGAGGAAGATAGATAGCAAGGGAAAAAGATTGATCATAGTGATAAACAAGTGTGATCTTGCCGAAAAAGAGTTTCTTGATAGGAAGAAGAAAGAGCTTGGTGCAGATTGCATCTTTGTCTCGACAAAAGAGCACTTCGGTCTGACTATGCTCAAGAAGAAATTGCTTGAATGCGCAAGGGGGGCAGAGATCACTGTCGGGATGCTTGGCTATCCGAACACAGGGAAATCATCGGTGATAAACGCATTGAAAGGCATGAAGGCCGCTCCGACGAGCAGTGTATCCGGTTACACAAGATCTATACGTCTTGTCAGGGTGCATAGGAATCTAATGCTAATTGATACCCCTGGTGTGTTTCCATATGGCGAGAAAGATGAGACTCTGCACGCGATGATGTCTGCGAAGAATCCATCCCAGATAAAGGATCCTGATGTCGTCGCGATGAAGATAATAGAGATGATGGCAAGCATCAACCCGAGTGGTTTTGAGAAGTATTATGGCCAGAGTCCAGCCGGTGATCCGTACGAGGTGCTTGAACGGCTTGCATTGGACAAAAAAAAGCTAAGGACGGGCGGGACACCAGATGTCGATCTGATCGCACGCATGATAATAACTGACTGGCAGAAGGGGAAGATCATTCTTAGGAAGGATTGATCAAATTTCTTTTCCATAATGCTCAAATAATTTTCTTGTGCCAAAAGAGAATGTCTCTTCTTCTTTGAAACCTAGCTGCTTCACGACCTCTATCACTTTCTCTTCTGTCTCTGCTTCGACTTCCATAAATGTCGGGATGTCATCATATGTGTCGAATTCAATGTGCGCACAAGGGATTTCATATGACACCCGGTGTTTCTTTGTCTGCGCATATTCGATGTATCCAAGCCGCTTTAAGATCTCCACCATAATTTTTGGATCTTTCACATGTGTCTCGATCTCTTCTGCTATCTTGACTTTTGTCCTGCTTTTGATTTTCTTGAATGTCAGGAATGCATGATCCTTGCACCATCTCAGCCGTAATACCTTGCCTTGTTTCTTGAGTGACATGTCATCTGTGTCAAAGAACTTGCTCATGTACACATCATCAAAGACCTTGACTGCGCCCATGGCTTCAAGTTTATCTTCTACATCTTTTGGGCTGACTTCTAGTATCTTCACTTCTATCTCATCTGGCATTGTAGATTGATATCCTGATTATTGCCATATAAATTTATCGGAAGTATAATATATACAGGCCATTCACCAATAGAAGATATGGCTAACCTATTGAGATCGATCAAAATTGGTAAAATAACACTTGATAATAATATAATCCTCGCTCCGATGGCTGGAGTGAACGATCTTTCTTTCCGGCAGCTATGCAAAGAGGCAGGTGCCGGGCTTGTGACAACAGAGATGATCTCCGCGAACGCTCTTGCCCGTTTCAACAGCGCGACAATCCGTCTTGCGCGTGTGCAAAGTGATGAGCGCCCTGTGTCTACCCAACTATTCGGACAGAATGTGGAGAATCTCGTGAGATCAGCGAAGATCCTTGCAGGCGATATAGGAGACAGAGAAGACACAAAAGCCATCCGGCCAGATATAATCGATTTCAATCTTGGTTGTCCTGCTCAGAAAGTGCTCAGGCAGGGCGCTGGTTCAGCGTTGCTTAGCAGACCAGCAAGAGTGAAAGAGATATTGAAGAGTTTAAGAGAAGCGACTGATCTGCCGCTCACTGTCAAGATCAGGAGCGGACTTACTGATCGGAAGAAAAATTATATTGAAATCGCGAAGATCTGCTGCGAGTTCGTAGACATGATCAGCGTCCATGCAAGGACACAGGCACAAGGGTATTCTGGCAAGGCTGACTGGGATGTGATAGCGAAGATAAAAGAGGCAGTCGATGTGCCTGTGGTCGGGAACGGTGATGTGTTCACGCCTGAGGATGCGAAAAAGATGCTTGAAGAGACCGGATGCGATGGTGTCATGGTTGGACGAGCGGCGCTTGGGAACCCAATGGTTTTTACACAGATTGGGGATTATCTTAAGACTGGAAAATATGAAAAGCTGGTCCGGGATGACAGATTGAAGTCATTAGCGAGATATCTCGTTCTTGCAAAGCAGCATGGAATCGGTTTTTCTATATTGAAGAAGCAATCTCTCTATTTCCTAAGAGATTTTCCTGGGTCTGTTCGGCTCAGAGGAAGTGTCGCAAGATGCGAGAATATAGATGCGCTTGAGAAGATGTTATTTTCATGAGTTAGTCATATCTCTTTTGGTTTTGGTAAAACATATAAACCTGTCTTGTGTCTAGAATTTCTATGATTGATCTCAAGAAGGTATCATTGACATTCGGCATCGCAGTCATATTCGCATTCCTTGTGTTCTCGATCATCGATGTGTTCTATGCAGCACCTGAGTACGGCGATTATTGCAGTGAAGTGTTCGATCGGCCGATGAAGATGGGTTATGATGCGAACTGCACAGATATCCAGCCTGATGAGACTTGTTACCTTGACAGGGGAACCATCAGGTATGAATATGGGCCGGATGGCTGCCCGATAAAAGCTGATTGTGACTATTGCGGCAGGGATTATGATGATGCACGCAAGCAATATGAAACAAATATGTTCTATATCGCAGCGCCGATCGGGCTTGTCTCGCTGATACTTGGCATGTATCTTCCTCTGGTGATTGAAGCTATCGCGTCTGGTTTCATGTTCGGCGGGATAGCGGTGCTTGTCGTGAGCACGATGCGGGTGTTTGGTTCATTGAGCAAGGTAGGACGTGTGCTCACACTCGCGTTTGAGCTGGTGTTGATTGTGTGGCTCGGCATCAAGAAAGTGAGCGACTTTGAGAGAACGAAGAAAAGACGGAAATGATGGTTCTTAGTTTAGTAGCTTTGTAGAAGATAATGTCTGGATTGTTTATGCCATTCCATCTAGGCAGAGTCCCGACCGGTTAAGCGGTCCAGACACGGATCTGCCCTTGCTATTTTTGACATGTCATATATCTGCGGGTCGTCTAGTGGGGGCCTGGAAGCGCACGCTGATCTGATGGCAGTGTGCCTAGCTAGAAATATTATCTCCAGATGAATCGATTTTCTACAGAGTTGTATAGCCAAAACTATAAATACAACAGACCTGTCCATATGACTATGAATATAACTCTTGACGTGAAGAAGACTGTTGAAGAGAACGCCCAGGTATACTTCGAGAAATCGAAGAAATCAAAAAAAAAGATAGAAGGCGTAAAAGAAGCGATAGCGCTTTACACAAAGAAGCTTGAAGATCTGAAGCAGAAAGAGAGTGATGAATTAGGGGCATTTAAGGATATGAACGAGAAGATCCAGGCAAAAAAAGCGATCAAGCGTGAGTGGTATGAGAAATTCAAATGGTTCATAAGTTCAGAAGGATTCTTGTGCATCAGCGGTTCAGATGCGACATCGAACGAGATTGTCGTGAAGAAGCATATGTCTGAAAAAGATATCGTGTTCCATTCAGAGATGTCTGGCTCTCCGTTCACGATCGTCAAGACTGAAGGAAAAATGCCTGGCAAGGCCACACTTAATGAGGCTGCGCAGTTCACAGCAGTCTATTCGCGCGCATGGCGTCAGGGCATAAGCGGTGTGGATGTGTTTTGGGTCAATCCTGATCAGGTCTCAAAGACACCAAATACCGGAGAATATGTTGGCAAAGGCTCTTTCATCATACGGGGAAAAGTCAATAATATCCGCCCTGACATGGAGATCTGCATAGGGATAAAAGAAGGTAGAATACTCGCAGGGACAAGGGATGTGATGAAAGCGTATGCTGAGAAGTACGTGGTATTGATCCAGGATGCGAAGGCCAAGACCTCTGATGTGGCCAAGAAGATAAAACACAAACTATCTGCCGGCGACCTTGATGATATTGGTAGATTCATCCCTTCTGGCGGCGCGAAGATAAAAGAGAGCGTCGGATGCTAGAAATCTTCTGATTGATTTCTTCTTAATACAGCCGAAAATGTAGAAATGTGGGATATTTGCAGTTAGTTTTTTATACCTTTACAACCATTGATATCTTGATGATAAAAGCGGTTCTGTTCGATCTTGACAACACATTGTTCGATACATATTCTCTAGTACGAAAGACGCGCTGGCAGGCATGCATGGAGATGATCAATGCAGGTCTTCCTGCGGCATCTACAAAAGAGGCTTATAGTAGGCTAGATGAGATAATAAAGAAGAGGGGTTCGAATTTCGGCAGGCATTTCAACCAGCTATGCAAGAGCTATGGTGTGAAAGATGATCCGATGATTGTCGCAGCAGGTATCGCCGCGTATCATAACATGAAAGTCGGCCTGATGCATTTGTTCCCCGGAGTCGGAAGTATGCTTGTGCGCCTCGTGAAGGATGGCTATCTTCTCGGGCTTGTGACAAATGGTGTCGCTTTGAAACAGTGGGATAAGATACATCGATTGAAGCTTAGAGATTTCTTTGATACGATAATAGTATCTGGCAAAAGATATACCAAATCATCAAAAGTGAAATTGCTCAAGAAGGCGTTAAAAGAGCTAGGTGTGAAGCCAAAAGAAGCGATCTATGTCGGAGACGTTCTTGAGACAGACATGGAATCCGCAAATAGGCTTGGCATGGTATCTGTCCAGGTCACTAAGAGATCATCGTCTGTAGAGAATGAGCCGAAAGGCAAATACCAAACACCTGACTACAAGATCGATGAGACCCCGCATCTTATAGGGATCATCGATAAGATAAAAGGGAAGTGATCACACATGGTTTCTCTAAAACGATACAAAGTGATCATCTGCCCCTCCTGTGGTCTTGTGCAGTCGTCTGGCGCTGCTGAAGTATTCAAGTGTCTTAAGTGCGGTAAGAGCAGGAAGATCCTCTCAAAGACACATGTCGGCTTCAATGTAACTGTGCTTGATTCTTTTGATAATCCACGTCAGGCCACGCTTTTTGTGCAGGAATACAATAAGCAGAGACACAAGTAAAAACAAGATTTTATATACCACTATTGTCCCTCTTTGGATATATGGAAGAGATAGCATCGAATGGGAAACGAGGGAGACCGCATGGATCTAACATCCGTCAGAACATGATCAATCTTCTATTCTACATGCAGGCCGCTCACGGATATGAATTGTATAAAGTGTATAGTTCTATCTTTCCAAGAGTCTCTCAGAGAGTGATCTATTATCATCTCAAACGCGGCGTTCAGCTTGATGAGTTCCAGGTCGAGAAGATACAAAGTGAATCTGGGAATTTCTCCTGGGGAAATCAGGCCGAGAAAATATATTATAGCCTTGGGCCGAGCGCAAATCCACGTGAGAATGAACGCATCGAGCATTTTCTGAAAGTAAGAGAGATGAAGATATAGTAATTATTATAAATGAGCATAATAAGATATCTTATATGGTCCTTGAACATCTTTTTCCAGATAATTGGCTTGAGAAGAAGATACGATATTCTTTCATTCTTGCTTTTGTTTATTCAACATTGGGAATAATCGCGTCAAGACTTCTTTTTGGCGCAAGTTCAGGCATAGTCTCTGTTGTTTTCACATCTATACTCTTGATACCTTATCTCCGTAAATTATTGAAAGAAGAAGAGACTCTTGAAAAAAAAGAGAAACGGTTCTCTTTTATGGAACTATATCGAGATAACAAGACAGCTATCAAGGTGTATTTCTCTTTTTTCTTCGGAATCTATGTCGTGTACATGATGTATTCATTTATCCTTCCTATGCTTGGCTTTGATGCATTCAGCCTCTTTAAAGAGCAGCTGCTTCTTGATCCTGCCCTGCGTGGGGACGCTGTCTCGATAGGGGCTGTCTTTGTCGATATAGTCCTAAATAATTGGTGGGTGCTTCTTGCATGTTTCTTGCTTGCGCTTGTGTCTGGAGATGGAGCAATATTCTTCATAACATGGAACGCTTCGAGCTGGGGTATCCTATTTGGTCATCGTGCCCTGATCGCCGCTTTGAATGCCGATGCGAATCCGTTATGGTTCCTTTTCCTGATATTCATGATAACACTGCCATACGTCATCCTCGAAGCAGCAGCGTATATCTTCGCCGCGATCTCTGGCGGTGTGATCTCTGATGAGATCATCGAGAAATCATCTGAGATCCGCAGGTTCTTATTGTATGCGGGTGGTCTGATTGGTTTTTATCTATTG
>Ga0066641_10000240_pt1 | contig 24488 bp, 20 predicted proteins | sample CryGeyCG2114_065_FD_59509 | JGI IMG/M metagenome (GOLD analysis project Ga0066641, IMG submission 59509) | Groundwater microbial communities from aquifer - Crystal Geyser CG12_big_fil_rev_8/21/14_0.65 | ecosystem: Environmental > Aquatic > Deep subsurface > Groundwater | place: USA: Utah: Grand... | reverse complement strand
GTGCCGGACAGGCCGATCACCGCCAGCAGCAGGCCGACTATCCCGCCTGTCCAGCGGTGTAGGAAGGAGAGCAGCTTCATCAGAACGAGCCGCGCCATCCCAGCGTGAAGGTCCGCCCTCGCCCGGCGAAGAACCGGTTGTTGTCGGTCACCCGGACGGTGTCGCTGTTATAGGTGATGTAGGTCTTGTCGGTGAGGTTCTGGGCCGCGAGGGAAAACTCGCCGATATCGGTGCGGTAGGTGACGATTGCGTCGATCAGCGTGTACCCTTCGAAATCGGTTTCGGTGGAGGGGTCGTTGAATTCCCGCGCGAGGTAGGAGCGGAGCTGTGCGCGTGCGCTCACCGGGCCCGACGCGTATTGCGCCGCGAGGTTGATGCGATCGGGGGAGATATTGACCCCGTCGAGATCCTCGTCGATCGCGCCGTCGCCATCGCCGTCCGTGCGCCCCGAGAGGTTCGCGTAGCCGGCGCTGAGCGTCAGGCCGGGCAGGGGAGCCTGCCAGTCGACACTCGCCTCGAACCCCTCGATCTCGATCGGCTGGCGTTCGACTTCGAACACCCCGTTGCGCAGGACGAGGAGCGAGCCGAAATCGCTCGACGACCAGAAATAGCTGGCCGAGGCCTTGAGCGTGCCGCGGTCCCATTCGAGCCCGAGTTCGCGATTGTTCGAGACCACAGGCTCGAGCGAGAGGAAGTCGTCGATATCGACACCCTGCTGGGTGATGCCGCGCAGGATCCGACCGACATCGGCGATGGTGAAACCCTCGGCATAGCTGCCATAGGCGCGCAGGCCGTCGACGGGTTCGAGGATCACTCCCGCATTCCAGAGGACGTCCTCGAACGAGGGCGATCCGCCCTCGACGTCCACCGGGCCGTAGCTCGCCAGCGTGGTGAAATCGTCGACCTTGAGTTCGACATTCTCGTAGCGCAGGCCGCCGGCCAGCCGGACGAGCCCGTCTGCCAGCGCCCAATTGCCTTGCAGGAACGGCGCGAGGCTGCGGAAATCGCTCTGCGGCACCCAGGTGCGGCCGGTCTGGACCAGCGACTGCTCGGTGCGATCGAACAGCGCATCGAAGCCCGCGGTGAGCAGTAGGTCGTCCACACCGGGGACTTCGCGTTCGTAGCTGACCTTGCCGCCGAGCTTGCGCGAGCGGTTGGCCGACTGTTCGAACAGATTGCCCGTGGGATTGATGGCGGGGTCCTGGAACACCCCGAAGACACCGCCGCCGAAGACGTCGCTGGTCTTGCTGTAGAAGCCCTGGAGGACAAAGGTCCCGCCACCGAAATCGGTATCGGTCAGCGAGGCCGAGAGCAGTTCCGCCGTGTTCGAGGGCGGATCGCCCGGCGTGTCGCCGCGCTCGCTGGTGGCCGGGATCCCGGCCGCCCGATCGCCGGAGACGAGCACGTAGTTCGCATTGCCCTCGAGCTCGAAGCGGTTGGCGACCAGTTCGAGCCGCGCGCCGCTGGCCAATTCGTAACCAAGGCGTGCGAAGACCGACCAGCTGTCGCTGTCCTGCACCTCGCCCTGGGTCCCGTCGACGCCGATGCGATTGCCCGAGCCGTCGAAGAACACGCCGCGTTTCTCGAGCGTGGCGCCGAAGTTTGCATCGAACCGACCGGCGCGATAGCCGGCCAGCGCACCGATCTTCGCGCCGATGCCTTCGCCCTCGAAATTGTCGGGCAGGGTGAGCTGGGCGAGCGTGTCGACGGCGGTACCATCTTCGCGCGGCGCGCCGACCGTGACCTGGTTGACCACGCCGCCGGTCGCGCCGATGCCCTGGAGGGCGTTCGAGCCGTAGATGACTTCGACGCGATCGATGAAAAACGGGTCGATCGTGTAGCCGTCGCGCGAGCCGTCGCGCACCGGCGTCGATTGCGGGATGCCGTTGATGGCGTAGAGCGGGGCACGGCCGCGGAGGCTTTCGCCCGCGCCCGAGAGCTTTTCCCTGGTCGGTGAGAAGGACGGCAGGAGGGCCGAAACCGCGTCGACGGTGGAACCGGAGATTAGCACCTGCTGCTCGAGCGATTCGCGCTCGATCACGTCGACCGTGAGCGGCAGGGCGCTGGCGGGAAGCTGGGTCCGCGCGGCCGTGATGACGACCTGATACTCACTATTCTCTCCCTCGGCGGCCTCGTTGGACGACGGCTCGGCGACTTGGGCAAAAGCGGGCGAATAGTGGACCAGCGCAAGCGCGCCGACGAGAAAGCGATACATGGGGAACTCCTACAGAATTCCCGGCCGCCTAATTCAAATGCAAATCAGTCGCAATAGCGTTTTGCCAAAATGTTGCGCATTCGCCTGGGAGGAGTGGGAGGGCTCGGATTGGCTAGAGAATTGTTAGCCGATTCGCCTTCGACGAGAACTCGCGGCTGGTGTTACTGGATGAGAGCGTTGACCGGCCGCACCTAGGAACCAGCGGATTATCCGGCATAGGTTGACGAGATGCCCAATCGGGGCTCCGATTCCTCAGTGCGATCATTCCAGACGGCTCATGACCTGAGCCGCGAAGCGCTCCATTTCTTCATACTGCGGGCTGAATTGCAGCAAGAGAAGATCCACGCCGGCGCCTTCAAAATCAGCGATGCGTTGGCGCACCTGTTCCGGAGTGCCGATAAGGTTTGGTCGCAGGCCGCGATTGGACACCGCGTATTCCCGGATTTTCAATTCGCGCTCGAGCTCGGTCCCAGCCAGCCATTGATCGAAATTGTCGTAGCCGGGCGGGACATCTTTCATTTCGAGTATCCGATCGAGATCAGCCTGCGCTTCCGCTTCGCTGTCTCGAACGATGACGAAACCCGCCATTCCGAAGGATAGCGGTTCGCGCTCAGCCGTTACGCGCCGCTCCGTCATGTCGGCGATCTTTGATGCGACTACGTCCGGGTCATCCCCATGCATGACGTAAGCGTCGCACTTTTCGGCGATGAGCGACTTGGCTGCCTCGCTCTCTCCGCCCGCATAGAGCGGCGGCTTGCGCACGGGCGAAGGAACGACCCGGGCTTCGTTCGTCGAATAGATGTCACCGTCGTAGGAAAAGGGTTCCCCGCTCCATAGCCCCTCCACGACATCGATCCATTCCGACGTGCGCGCATAGCGGTCGTCGTGCTGGTCGAAGTCCAGTCCGAACATTTCTGCCTCGCGCGCCCACCAGCTGGACACAACGTTGAGCGACAGCCGCCCATTGGCAATGCGGTCGATATTGGCAGAGGTCTTGGCGAAGGGGCCCGGCTGATGAAAATTGGGCCGCACTGCCACCATCAGCTCCTGTCGTTCGGTGAGCGCGGCGAGAGCTGCAGCAGTCGACCAGGCATCAAGTGCAGGCGCATCCACCCCCTTGATGTCGTTAAGGTAAAGCTCGGCAATCAGTGTCAGATCGAAGCCGATGCGTTCTGCATTGATGGCGAGGCGCTTCACATAATCGAAGCTCGCTTCCATCCCTTCGTCTTCGACGTTGCGCAGCCAGCCTCCGAAAACCGGCATCCAATATCCATAGCGCACTACGCGGTCTCCTTCAGCACGGTGATCTCGGCCTCGAGCATATCCGCCAACTGCTCATGAGGATCGAACCCAAGGAGTTCTACCGCGTTGGCCGCGAAGTTCGAAAACGCGTTGATGTCATAGAAAATGAGCTCGCCAGTTGCCTGGTCAATCAGAGCCTCGCAGCCCCCTACTTCGATGCCAGCGGCGCGCACTAGCGACCGGGCGGCTTCGATCTGCTCTTCCGAAGGCTCGAACTTTGTCATCGTCACGACCGGCTTCCCAGGCGTGCTGACACAGGCATCGGCAGGACAAAGGTCGAATTGTCCGCCGCCGTCCACTGCGATGGCATAGACAAACGTCTCGCCAATGAATTCGAAGCGAATGATGTGGCCATTTTGCGGCGTATGGTAGCCTTGGACGAGCCAGACCTTGTCGATGCTGTCGGGCAGGGCAGCTGCCTTGAGTTCCGAAGCGCTGTCGAAGCGAACTATGCCCGCCCCTGCGCCGCCGATATTACCCTTGACGAGTAGCGGGAAGCCGATTGTCTGCGCAGCGGCGGCCATGTCCTCGCGGCGGCGGACGACGCGGGTATCCGGGGCCTTCAGGCCTAGGCTTGCGATAATTTCGAGCTGCCGCGCTTTGTTATGGTCGATCGCGAAAGCTTCGCCACCATTGATGATCCTCGCTCCCGCTCGCTCCCACGCTCCAAGCAATGCGTCGGCATAGAAAATGGGATGGTCCGCCGTTCGCTTGAAACTCGACATAGAGATGCGATTGAAAATGATCGGCGCCGGCGGAGCTATGTGGGCAGGATCAAAGCAATGACCCGCGACATCGATACCGACATAATCGACACCCCTCGCATCGAGCACTCGCTGCAAAGGTATGAGCCATTCGGCATGGTCGTAAAACAGGGCCAAATCCGGCATGGGCTATCCTTTAGGGAATGGAACTCAACGTCGGCGCATCAGAAGATTTGGGTCCTTTAAACGCGTCCCCCACGCGTTGACCTCAGAAATAGCGATGGCGCTTATCGGATTCGGAACCGGTAAGCGCGATATCGAGCCATTGGCAGCATAGCAATTTCTAGGGAAATTCAGCCCAAACCGGACAGTCCGTAGACGGCCCAGCTGCAGTCATTCTGCAAAGCGTCCTATTCTCGGTCATTAAACCGATCGCGCCGATCCATGCCGGCGGAAAGTGCCCAGCACCCGCCGGTAGCGAAGCGTAAAGGATTGGAAGGGATAATTGATTCTAGAGATCAAATGTGTGTCTTCACCCATCAGGGAATTAAAATGTCCGAACCAGATTATGGGAAATACAGCATCGTGCACGGCGAAGTGAGACTCGAAGATCCGACGCACGGGCAGCACGAACGCGATGCCTACGTCGCCAAAGTCATCGACCTCGCAAATGGCAAGCTCATAGGGACCGGATGTGATGAGCTTTGGCCGCTGAAGATCATTCCAGCACGCGCAGACGATGATTATTTTCACTTTCTCCATATCGGTTCGATGATGCTGGAAGGAGGAGGGGACGGTGCTTTCCATTTCGAACTTCAGCGGAGCAATCCGCAGCCCGCCGAGGAGGTCGTTGCGCGGCTTGTCAAAGCGGCGAGGTTTTACCTGGAGCGGCGCGATGAAGTCCTCTGTGCAGCCGCCGATGTTTACGAGGAACTTTCCCAATACGAATGGCCGGCCGAGTTCGAAATCATTGAGGTCGCTGCTCTGATGGACGATGTCGGGGAGCCGCGCTTCTCGGCTGAGCTCTCGATGCTGGATTTTAACCTCGTGTCGTCAAGAAGCCGCCGAATAGGCCGAGATACGCGCGATCTGCTCAAAAGTCTGGAAAGAGCCGCCGCGATGCATGAGCAACGGCTGGCCGCATTGGTGAAAATACGCGATGCGGGTTGCGATCTGTTCGTGGAAGAGACTGCCCAACACTTGCTCGAACACTATAACCTATCCGTCGAAAGGGTGTTGGAGGTTCTCCAGGGTACGCACTGGATGGACATATTCGACGAGCGTGACGATGCGATATATTCCGCAGCTACCCTTCACATCCAGGACGGCACTCTTGTCGCGGACATGAGAAACGACAAATCCACCTGGGAGCTACGCGGCAATACCTTCGTTCTGGGCAAAGCGGTTCCGCTGCCCGAGACCACCCGCATCGCCCTGATTGGGCAACCACTTTCGAAGCTTCTCCGGACCGGCAATATGCTCGAAAATCTGGAAATCGTAAGCTTGGGGAGTGAGGTACACGAGGTGCAATACATCGAGTTGAAGATCGCCAAGGCGCCTTTTTGCTGCAGGCAACCAGCATTTTCGAGGCGCGCGGCATAAGTTCGCGTGGAGCAGAAGCCGCTGCTCCAAATTAATGAAGGACGCTCGTCGAACGAACACGATCACAGGGCTTACGACCCTGCTGCGACTAGGTGATGTGAGCGGTGACCAAGCCTGCGGAGGTCATGGCCACCCATTCGCTAGCATTCCGAAAAGATCTTCAACACGCGGCAAGATCTCCTCAGGAATGGAACTGCACGAGTTCGAACTTGTGACCGCTGTCGAACCAAAAGCCAGTCGGATGAGCATTAGTCCCTCACGGCGGAACGAGAGCGGGTTTCTTAGCATGGCGTTTCTCATATCTATTAACTCATCCTACAAGGCACCTATAATCCCACGGAGTGCCTTAGAATGTCATCAAGAAGCGAACTCGATCGGCGAGCTTTCCATCGTCGCCAGATGGATGCCCTGCCGACGCTTATTTCCGGGCTGGACCCGGATCCGCCCGTCCTGCTCTGCCCCCGTACTGAAAAGTTTGATGAGCTCGTTTGCCAAGAGCTCCGGGCTGCCGGTTGGCCTGCCTCGAGCAAGTCTGAACAGGCGCGCAAGGCCCATCCCCCGACTCCGATCAAGGGCGCTGTTCTCTCACGAAAGCTGGCGAAGGGGAATCACCTGACCGACAGTGACGTCAGGCTGTTGACGGAGAGAATCGCCTGGATGCAACGCAACTGGTTTCGCTGGTCTGCTCGCAGCGGATATGACCAGCTGGCGGCTTCGAAATCGCAAGGGCCGACCTTTCCGACCACGGCAGAAAACGTTGGTCAGACACCGCCCGAGGGGACAGGCGGAGGCAAGAAAGTACCATATCGTGAAGCGGAAGCAGATCCTCGCTGGGATCTTTTTCAAGGTACCCCGCCACGGACTGATGCCGACCGTAGAGAGTCCCGGACGGCGGGAACGCAGGAGAATAGCTCGTCTATTTTCGCCGCGGAAACCGGCAATGTTGACGGCGGTGAAGACATGAGTGGCGGCTCTATGGATAGCCTCAAGGGGCCCGCCGAAGTGTCTCAAAAGGAAGCTTCGCTGGACCGGCTCGACGCCGCTCTTGCCTCCCTTAATAACCTTGCCAACAGCGAAGACGTTCCTTCGTTTGAAGAATACGCCAAAGCTATTGGAGAGGGCGGTTCGGATGAGACGAACGATCACCTGATCTCGCTTCGAACCACACACATCCGCGGCGTAGATGGCGATAAGGTTCAGACCTTCCTTCTCGCAATACACGACAATAATCCGCGAATAGAGATCGAGCGGCGTGCTCGCGCACTCGCTGCGGACAAAGCTCAGCTATCCGGTGCCTTGTCTCGCGGAGACTCGACAAGCCAAGATATCCGGGAAGCCTTCGCCAAATTGGGGCTCGATGCCGATGCGTGACCAAGCACCATACGGCGCACCATTTGAAGGGTGTAGCAATAAGCAGGATGGGAACGGGTCCCGTTCCTTGGGGCGTCGTGTCGCTTCGCTTCGTGCCGCCCTTAAAGAAAGAAGGGTAGGAAGATGACCGAGCGATCTTCGAAAACTCAGTCGGGTGTAGAAGTCGAGCGGGAGAAGCCCTCCCCGAAGGATCGACGCGATCGCTTCATCAAGGTCTTCGTCAACAAGGCCGAGAAGGCAAACATTAGTAAGCAGAAGGGCCGGCTCAGCTTTTCCGCTTTCCTGAGAGATCGGGGGCTGACCCGCGGCGATGTCTACGATCCGACGTACGCCGCCATCGGCGGCATTTACCAGTCTGCTTGTAACGTGCGTGACAGTGCTGAGGAGCTAGAGGAAGCCAGCATCGCCCTCCGGAATTTTGCGTCAGTTTTCCATAGCCAGGTGGGCCAAGACCTCGATTCTGAAAACAGGCGCGAGGCCATCGAGGATTTGCGCGAAATTGCAATGCGGCTTCAGGCCAGCGCGGAGAGGATGGAGGCGCAGGCGAACGCGCTTGCCGGACAAGGTCGTGAGATGGGGCGAGAGCACATGCGCGAAATGCTTGAGCGATATCCGGCAACGATGATCAAGCCGAGAAAAAGCAGATGATCGCCAAGAGCATTTCCTACGCGCACCTCTTCAGGGATGTCGCTACTATCGCGAGTGCCGACCGCAAGGCGCTTTTCGCGGGCTGGGCAGTGGCCAAATATGTTCTCGGCCTGGGACTCGATCAGGATGAAGCCATGTTTGTGCGCGAGGCCAGTCATATCGGTGCATACGGTTCCGATGATCGAGGCGATGATACGCGCGTTCTCGATTCGGCGATTTTCAATCTCGAAGAGGGCACTGCGCAGGACCGAGCCCTAGAATTTGCCTATCGTGTCGCGACTTCGGGAAAAAATGCGCTGCGGCAGATTGTCGTCGCCTACGGAGACGAGCCCGTAACCAACGAGATGGCTGCCCGTCACAGGGATATTTTTCGCCGCGTGCTGCGGGCCGAAAACAAGCCCATGATTTATTCAAAGCATGGTGACACGCGTTACGGTCATTTTCACCTCGCCGTCTGCACCGCCGACAGCAGGTCGGGCAAGGTCGGTCAATGGGGGCAGGGGAAGGAGATTGAGGCGCTGCACATCGCCTTGGCCATCTGCGAGGCACAGGACAATTTGCAGCCCGAACCCAACCGCCGATACGTAGCCGACGAAACGGGCGTCTATCATACCTGGAGCGGCTTCCGGATCGCAGAGCCGAACGGGGACATCATCAACCGGGGTGTCTTCAAGGCGGTCGAAGCAGAACAGGCCGAGTTTGATGCCGAAGTTCTCGCACCTTCCGACGCCATCATCGGCCAAGCGCTACCCAACCACAAAGCCATCAAGTTGCTGGCGCGCGCCGTAAGCCGACAGGCGAAGAGCTGGGATGAATGGCACCGGGGTCTTGCCCGTGTCGGGATTCGGTATGAACCTTACTGGATTGAAGGAGAGATCGAGGGCGGTCACCTAGTTGCAAACGGTATTCTCGACAAGAGTGACGACCGCATCCCTGCAAGCGACGTAAATGCAGGCTATAAGCGCCTTTGCAAAAAACTAGGCAAGTGTCCCTACGAAGCTCCAGCAGGCGACATCTGTGTCCGTTCGTTTGTCGCTCCCGCCTATCGCAAGATTGGGCAAGATATCGCGCACGATTTGTCGCATGGTATTGACCTCGCGGAGCAGGCTGAGCGGCAAGCGCAGATCGAGAGCGAATTGGAGGCATTCGAGCAAGCGCTGCGAAAAAGGTGTGAGGCCATTAAGCGCCAGCGTGTGGAGGCAAAAAAGGCGCGCGAGAAATTGAAGTCGCGCGATGAAAAGCGGCGCCAACACAATTTACAGCAGAAGCGGGAAAAGGCGAGTCGGGAGGAGACGGAGAAGATCCTGCGCGAATTGCGTATGTCGTTTGACCGGGACGCGGGACGTAGGCGCAAAGGACCGCGACCGAAAACTGAGCCTCCCACTTCGGTCCTATGGGGGGAAACACAAGAGTGCCTCCTCGACCATGATGAAAGACTGGGCTCGTGGGCGAGGCGCTACTCGATCGAACTCTTGGACCACAGCCGGATCTACCGGCTAAACGACGAGATAGCGTTCGTTGAAACTGCAAGCTTTGTCGCGGTGTACTCGGACGATCGCCAGGCAAAGGTCGACGCCCTGCGCCGAGCGCACGAAAAGTTCGGCAGGGTCAGGATTGTTGGGCCCCTTAGCTTCCGCCGGGAAATGCTTTTGCTGGCCGCACAGATGGAAATTCCGCTCGATCCGAAGCAGGCCAAGGAAGCCGAAAAGCTTCTTGCGAAATCTAAGGTGAAGAAGCGTCAGGTTGGCGAGGTCATTTACGATGCTGCCTGGGTCGACCGACCGAAGCGCAAAAAGGCTTCTACCCTTTCCACAGCAGAACTTCGCGAGCAACGGGAACGCGAAAAGCGAGGTGCCCGCTTTACTCCCTTGGTGTTGCAGGAATTCCGTCGGCGTAACGCGCGCGAGGACGCAGATCGTCGAAATGGCAAACCTAGTGCTTCCCAAGTCCCCATCGCTCATCGATTCCGAGTTGAGTTTGATTGCGACAGGATGCTGCTGTGCGGATCGCGTTTCTCGGTCGACGGCGTCCGCTTTCTCGATGACGAGGAATTGCTCAAAGAGTTCGCCAAGTTGCCGCATGCCTTGGTGCGCCCCTAGATCCAGCGCCGCTTTGAGGCGATCAGGCGAGTCCAACAGGCCAAACGGGACTGGATTCTTACTGGGCTTGCCAAAGGGGAATTCCAGCTTCGCGAGCGCAAGCTGACTATACCCGACTGCTACGGTTTCTGGCCTGAAGCCTTCATCCATGGACAGCGTCGCGACCCGGCCTTCATCCGAGCTATGCTCGAAGCGGTCGACGGCAACTACTCGGGCAAGTTGGTCGACCTATCCGTTCGCCCTGAGGTTGCCGTGTGGCGAAAAGCCCGAGGAGGGACGGCTGAAGACCAGGCGTTGGCCTCCTACATTGTCGATGAGCTGATGCGCACGACTGGGGATGCTGATCGCCTGACGATATTCCGCACCATGAGATACGACGAAGCAGAAGAATTGCGCCGAACCGACGGTCTCGCGGCGGAAGAATATAGAGGATTCCATTTCCGCAAGGATGGCGAGAGCGATCGAGACTTCGCCCGCCGCCGAAGGAACGCCCTACGCAACAGCAGGCAGCACGGCCGATAGCCTTTCAATCTCTGCGAGCTTCATTCGCACTCGCACGCCCTCAATGCTCGGCGCACATTTTTTTTGCCGCCGCAACGGAAAAAGCCGCCCACGTGGCGGTGGATTTGGAGTTGAACACTTGAAGGGGGCCTGCCGGGTGAAGCCGGCAGGGTGAGGGGAAAAGTTGAGTGTGAACGCTCGGCTCCCGCCTCGCCGGTTTCGACACGAAACCGGAGAAACCGAAATGATCAATACCGACCACCTGTCACCAGACGCGGAAGTGCTGGCGAAAGACCTTGAGCAGCACGAGGGATACCGCGTGCTGCGGCGCGTTCCGAAGCCGTATTCCTCTATGCCGCATCAAGGGCCGATGCCCGATGGAAGATGCGTGGCCATCGTTGATGTCGAAACGACGGGCCTTTCAGCCCAGCACGATGTGATCATCGAACTGGCCATCATGCTTTACTTCGTCGACGATGAAGGCGAGGTCATCGGGCACGTCGGACCGTTCAGCTGGCTGCAGGATCCAGGCCGCGAACTCGATCCCAAGATCAGCCTGGTCACGGGCCTTCGTACGCAGGATGTGGTGGGCCAGAAAATCAACGACGCCTTCGCCATCGGCCTTCTCGATCGTGCCAGCCTCATCGTGGCCCACAATGCCCGCTTCGATCTGGGGTTCATCGAGCGCCGCTACCCTTCTCTTGCGGGGCGCGCCTGGGCCTGCTCGTGTAACGAAATCGATTGGCTGGAACTCGGCTACGAGGGACGCTCGCAGTCGGCGCTTCTGGCCCACGTCGGATGGTTCAGCGATGCGCATAGGGCGGCTGCCGATGTCTGGGCATTGTTCTGGCTTTTGCAGCACCGCCAACGCGATCCGGGTGACGGGTCAATCCGCACGCATTTGCAGCGCTTGATCGAAGCCGCCGACACGCCCTCGGTGATGGTGCAAGCCGAACGCGCTCCGTTCTCCAAGAAGGATAGGCTGAAGGCTCGCGGCTACAGCTGGAATCCCGATGATCAATTCTGGCAGAACGAGCTGCCGCCCGAGCGCGTCGAGCACGAGCAGGCGTGGGGCTACCGTTCCGGCCTGCCGGCCATGACGACGCGCACCATCACGGCATGCCAGCGCCACCGCTAAGCAGCACCTTCCACCGCTTCGGATTTCAAGCCGACGACCCGCCGTCCGAGCGGGTCTTTTTTAATGGAGATTACCAATCATGCACATCGACAATGTAAGCTTCGAAGAAGCTCTCGAGCGCGAAGCTCGCAAGTTCCTAGGCCTCCACGCCGGAGACAGCCGAGCAGGACGCAACCCGCAGCGCATCATCGTCGCCGATTTCGAATACCGCTGGGACAGAAGCCGATACGATGGGTACCGTGTCAGCGAAGGTGAAAGCGCCGAGCCGACGATCCGCTGGCCCTTCCATCGCATTGCGGCTGCCTCGTGGCTACAGCTGCGCTTCGATCCTGGAGAAGAGGTTCCAGCGGTCGAAAGCGTCGTGGTGTTGGCCGAGGACGAGGCGAGCGAGCAGGAGATGATCGCCCGGTTCTTCGAAGCGCTGCACCAGATGCCGACAGCGCAGCTCATAACATGGGGCGGGGAGGTCAAGGACCTGGCGGTGCTGCGCCGGTCGGCCGGCGAGTTCGCACTGGTCCTGCCGCGCCAGCTTACGGACGGCTCCCCGCATGCCAGGGAGCGCATTGATCTGTGCCGCGCGGTCACCGTGCAGGCCAGATCGCCCCACTTGCCGGAATACGCCGCAGCAACAGCTATCCCCGCAAAGCCGTCGCCGAGCAGGACAATCGGTGAGCTGGTCGAGAAAGGCGATTGGCCCAAAGTGCGCGACCAGGTGCTCGCTGACGTACTGACCACGGCGGTTATCGCAGTGCGTCATCTCGCCGCGCATCGCGTAATCGAATGCGATCAACCCAACACCCTCATGGCTGTCGCTGATGCCGTGGTGGCGGCGAGCCCCGGCAGCAAGTTCGCGCGGCGCAGTTTTGCTCCTTGGGCAAGGGGACAGAAGGCTGCGAGCGGATTGCGCGGGACAGTCTATCGCGCCGACGCGTGAATGGCGGGAGCCGTGCCCAATGCTAGGCGGAAATTGAATGATGCGAAGATTAAGGAGGAAAAGATGACGTAGTGAAAATGGATGGCAGGCAGGCACGGGGCCTCGAACCTCACCAACCGTGCGCGACGGATCTGCCGCCAAGCAGATCAAACGAGAGCCGCCATCCGACGAGGATGAGCGGCATTTTTTATGCCTAAGAAGGAACTGAAAATGCCGAAGAAGAAAACCACCGCCGGTCGCGCCATCGCGTCCGCCGGAAAGACCAACTTGGCGCATATGCCCGAACGTGTCGCCATCGGCGATCACGAGGTCAGGCCGGAGCAACTCTACGTCATCAGGGACCGGCGTCCGCGAGGTCAGGGGCCATGGAGCGATGAGCGGTTCGACAAGATCGCCTGGCGTGATGCCGAGAGCGGTCTCGATTGTATCCTTTTGCGCCAGGCTTCGGGCGTTTGGGGAGGGTTCGTGGCTGTTGTCCCCGGACACCCGCTCTACGGTTACCGCGAGGATGCGATACCGGCAGGCGCCGGGCTCACGCCGCATGGCGGGATCGATTACGCGGAGATCTGCTCGCGCAACAAGCCCGAGGCAGTGCGCGTGTGTCATGCGCGCATGGGCGGGCGGGGCGCCATGCTGAAGACCCCGAGCGCCGAAGATCAGAACGCGGACGATGCTTGGTGGTTCGGCTTCGCCGCTGACAAGCCGGGTGACCTGGTGCCATCGGGTTCAAAGCCGATCCTCGCGCGCGAGGAGGGCGAGGTCTATCGCGGTATTGACTACATGTATGAGGAGACGACCAGGCTGGCACGTCAGCTCAGCTCGATCGACGCAAAGGATGACCTCCACGCTGCACCCGCGGTCGCTCCGCCGCCGCCGCAGCTCGGCAAGCCGGGAGGGCATTGACCATGGACCAGCAGGACATCCCCTACGAGCAGCGCCGCAACCCGAATTTGCCCTTCGGCTACTGGTGCATCGCGGACCCGGATGGTTACCCGCACTTGATCGACGAGCTCGGGCGGCGCTGGTCGTCGCTGCGCGAATACATCTGGTGCGGTCGGCTTGGCATGGCGCAGGGCTCGGACTGGCAGTTCACCGCCATGACCGAATTCCTGCTCGCAGTGCTCGCGGCGATCGATCGGCGCATAGTCCGTGTCGAGGAACGAGTGAACGATCTGTTCGATGGCGCGTGGGATCTCGCCGGCCACTACGGCTCTTGGCTCGAAGGGCACAAGCTCTCCGAAGGCCTGACCGGCGACCTGACGGCGGAGGGAAGGGCTATCCTCGTCGCGCTGGCCAGCACACGTGGGGCCGGGGAGGCGCCCATTCCGATCGGACTTCCGACGATTGCGCGGTGGCACGGCTTCGATGGCGGGGACACTCGCGAGCAACATGAGCGGGTTTTTAAGGCCAACGAGAACTTTTCGCTCGATTTGCCGGGCAGGTTCGTGCGGGAGCGGGTCAACGGAGATCCGGGTATCAAACTGATCGGAATCCCGACCGGCGCAAACATTCCGCTTGGCCGGGTGCTGTGGACCATAACGTTCCCTGACGAATATGCCCGCGATCGCCTGTTCGCCTGGCTGGTCCATCGGCTCGACCGGTGGGAGGCCTGGATGGAGCTAGCAAGAGGGAGTGGCGCGCAGGCGTTCACTGAGCACATCCTTCGCATGCGCTTTGCCGACGAAACCATCGAGCTCGGCTGAGCGACCAACTCGACACCATCCACCCGAGATTGCTGCGGGCGGAGCCTTCACAGGGTTCCGCCCGCAGTTCTGTTTAAGGATTACTCATGCGATACCGTCGCCCATCCACCATGCCCGAGCGCATGGTTGTTCTTTCGCTCCTGCTGCCGCCTCTTCCGCACGAGCCACTCGCTCCCTTCGGGTTCGGCGCGTTCATCATCGCTCCTCGCTGGAGAAACGACGCGGCGTTCGCCTCACACGCTCATGGTTATGGAGCGGGATGCGAGCCGCGTCGCATGCGCGAGGATATCGGCAGGTTGTTCACCCCCGACACCACTGCGATGATCCACACGACTGCGCCACCTGGCTTAGGGGAGGGGCAACGTCAGGCTACACCGGTCACCGGTCGCCTTCTCGACTTCATTCCCCGCTCGGGTCTGGCGAGGAATGCTCACGCGAACATCCCGAACGACCAATTGGCCCATGCCGCGCGGATCGGAGGCTACGAGCTATCCGGACCAAATCCATCGGCCCTTCAGCGCTTGGTCCGCCTACGCAGCGAAACGCAGGCTGCATGGATATTCTGGTTGCTCGCGACATGCCCACCGCCTTTCCGTCGGAACCTACTTGCGAGCTATCTAGCGTGGAGGGCCCTGGACCAATCCGCGACACGTAACGACATCATCTGATCAGAAAGGGGGGCATGAAAGGTGCCCCCTTTTTTGCATCCGCATTCGCGTTCATAAAAATATGAACAATCCCCCCTGCAGTTGGTTAAGTTTGTAGAGGAGCTATCCTCAAGCAACCGTTGGGTAGCCCCTCCTTTCCAATGAATGCATGAAAGGACCCTGACAATGCTAGAAGAAAAGTCGAGAACCCATGATTTGATCGGTAGCGACCGGGTTGAAAGCACCAAAGTCTACGGCAAGAATGGCGAGAAGATTGGGACTGTACAACGTGTCATGATCGAGAAGGTAAGCGGGCAGGCCCGAGACGTGGAAATCTCGGTCGGAACGTTCCTTGGAATGGGCGGCGAATTGCACAGTCTGCCCTGGGAAAAATTCGAATACGACACCGAACTCGATGGCTATCGGCTCGACGTCACTGAAGATCAGCTGCGCCAGGCACCGACCCACGGTGCAGATGATCGTGACCGAGCCTATGACCGCGACTATCAGAAGCGCGTTTATGAATATTGGGCGGTGGGTCCATACTGGTGAACTATAGGCGATTACCGAAAAATATCCCGCCGAGCGGCGGGTGTGCCCGACCATGAGCGATGCGCGTGTTTCCGAACGCAAGCGAATGGTCCAGAACCAGATCGCCGCGCGCGGCATTCGCGATGAGGCGATCCTCTCCGCATTCGCCGAGGTCCCGCGCGAAATCTTCGTCGACGAGGGCTTGGGGGAATTCGCCTACGAGGATAGCGCGCTGCCCATTCCGTCGGGCCAGACGATCAGCCAGCCCTATATCGTCGCCTGCATGCTGGATGCGGCGGAGGTGGGCACGGGCGACTGCGTGCTCGAGATCGGGGCCGGGTCGGGCTATGCCGCCGCCGTCCTGTCCCGCATCGTCGGGCAGGTCCATGCGATAGAACGGCACGAAACCCTGGCGCGACAGGCTGCGGCGCGGGTCGAACACCTCGGCTACGACAATTGCGAGATCATCGCTGGCGATGGACTGAGAGGCCTGCCAGAGGAGGCACCCTTCGACGCGATCCTCGTCGCTGCGCGGTTCGATACTGTGCCCGAAGCGCTCAAGCGCCAGCTGAAGATAAACGGGCGGCTGGTCATTCCGGTCGGCGCGGAGGATGTCCAACAGCTCACCGCGATCACGCGTACCGGCGAGGACGAATGGACCAGCCAGGACATCACCCCGGTCCGCTTCGTCCCTCTGCTGGAAGGCGTGGTTGCCGAGGACGGCTCGCGCTCTGCCAGCGATCATCGCAGCATGCGGTCCAGGACGATACCCGAAGCCATCGCGCAGGCCTGCGAGCCGCTGCCCGAAATCGCAGACAAGGATTTCGCCGCCGCTTTCGACCGGTTTGCGGACAGGCGTATCGTCATGCTCGGCGAATGCAGCCATGGTACGCACGAATTCTACGCAGCGCGCGCGGGGATCACACGGCGGCTGGTGAAGCGGCACGGTTTCTCCATAGTTGCAGTCGAGGGCGACTGGCCCGACGCCGCCGCCTATCACCGCTTCATCAGGGGGCAAGAGAAGTCGGAGGGTGCGAATCCGGCGTTTCAGCGGTTTCCGACCTGGATGTGGCGCAACACCGTCATGCCGCCGTTCCTCCGAGATTTGCGGGACATCAACGCGAATCTGCCGGACGTCAGGAAAGCCGGGTTCTACGGCCTCGACATCTACAATATGTCGGGTTCGATCGAGGCGATCCTGGCCTATCTCGACGAAAACGATCCGGAGGCGGCACAGGTCGCACGCGAGCGATACGGCTGCCTACACCCATGGCAGGCAGACCCGACGGTCTATGGCCGCATGGCGCTGCGCGAAGGCTTCGCCGAATGCGAGGAGGCGGTGGTTCGCCAGTGTCGCGACTTGCTCGACCGGGCGCTTGAAAGCGACGGCGGCGGTTTCTCCGCTGCCATGAATGCGCGGTTGGTTGCTTCGGCGGAGCGCTATTACCGGGTCATGTATTATGGGGGCGCCGAAAGCTGGAACCTGCGCGACAGCCACATGACCGATACGCTGGCCCACCTGCTCGAACACGGCGGACCAAACAGCAAGGCAGTGGTGTGGGCGCATAATAGCCATATCGGCGACGCTCGCGCCACCGACATGGGCGCGGTGCGCGGCGAGCACAATCTTGGGCAACTCGCGCGCGAGCGCTGGGGCGACGAGGTCGCTTTGGTCGGTTTCGGCACGCATACAGGCAGCGTGAGCGCGGCAAGTGACTGGGATGGCGAGCGCGAGGTGAAGGCTGTCATCCCCTCGCGCCGCGACAGTTACGAGCGGCTGTGTCACGATAGCGGGGTGAAGCGCTTCCTGCTCGATCTCACGGCCGATCCCGCGCTTTCGCAACGGCTTTCCAAACCGCTTCTCGAGCGGTTCATCGGCGTCATCTACCGCCCGGAGACCGAACGCTGGAGCCATTACATCGAAGCCGTGCTGCCGCGCCAATTTGATGCCTATTGCTGGTTCGACGAGACTAGCGCGCTCGAACCGCTGGAAGAGCATGAAGGTCACGAAGGCGCGGCAGACACCTTTCCCTTCGGCCTGTGAGCCGAAGGCCATAGGATGAAGCCGAGGATGACAGCCATGACCGATACCCGCACAGAAACAGATTCCATGGGGGAAATCCGCGTACCCGCCGACCGCCTGTGGGGCGCTCAGACGCAGCGATCGACAGAAAATTTCCGTATCGGGGAAGAGCGCATTCCGCGCGAGCTAGTCCATGCGTTGGGCCAAGTGAAACGCGGCGCGGCGATCGCCAACCGCAAGCTGGGCGTGCTCGACGAGACGCTGGCCGATGCGATCGAACAGGCCGCCAGCAGGATCGCTGCAGGCGAGTTGGACGAGGAATTCCCCCTTTCTGTCTGGCAGACCGGGTCGGGCACACAGACGAACATGAACGCCAACGAGGTAATCGCCAATCTGGCCAACCGGGCGCTTGGTGGCGAGGTCGGAAGCAAGTCGCCGGTCCATCCCAACGACCATGTCAATATGAGCCAGTCGTCGAACGACACGATCCCCACCGCGGTGCATGTCGCGGCGGTCGCGGCGTTGAAAACGTCGCTCGCGCCAGCACTCGCGGCGATGCTCGCGGAACTGGATGAGAAGGCAAGCGGATGGAGCGAGATCGTCAAGATCGGTCGCACGCATACGCAGGACGCAGTGCCACTGACGCTGGGGCAGGAATTCTCCGGTTACGCGCAGCAATTGCGCGCCGGTATCGAGCGGATCGGTCAGGTGCTGCCCGGTCTCCTTGAACTCGCCCAGGGAGGCACGGCCGTGGGAACCGGTCTTAATGCACCGGAGGATTTCGGGAGGCTTGTGGCCGAAGAACTGGCGGAGGAAACCGGCTGGCCCTTCACCTGCGCGCCCAACCGGTTCGAGGCGCTGGCGGGACAGGACGCGCTGGTCTTCGCGCATGGCGCCCTGAACTCGCTGGCGGCGAGCCTCTACAAGATCGCCAATGATATTCGCCTGCTCGGATCGGGGCCGCGGGCCGGACTGGGCGAGCTGTCGCTGCCCGCGAATGAGCCCGGCAGTTCGATCATGCCGGGCAAGGTCAATCCCACACAGGTCGAGGCCCTGACGCAGGTCTGCGCACAGGTCTTCGGCAACCATGCGGCGATCACTTTTGCGGGCAGCCAGGGGCAGTTCGAACTGAATGCCTACCGCCCCGTGGTCGCCTACAACTTCCTGCAATCGGTGCGGCTGCTGGCCGATGCTTGCCGCAGCTTTACCGGCAACCTTCTGAAAGGGCTGGAACCGCGCCGCGGGAATATCGCAAGGGGAGTCGAGAACTCGCTGATGCTGGTAACTGCGCTCGCGCCCGAAATCGGTTACGACAAGGCCGCCGAGATCGCCAAGGGGGCCCATGACGAGGGCTTGACGCTACGCGAAGCGGCGCTGGCCAGCGGATGGGTGAGCGAGGCGGATTACGACCGCGTGGTGCGACCGCAGGACATGATTAATCCGCAGGACTAATTCGGTGACGGTGCACCACTGGTCAGATTTCCTTTTTCTCAGGGAAACTTAGCAGCTCGCCGGCTGTTGGTTGGTTGAGGCGACCGAGGGGAGCAGGCTTGCCCGAAGCGAATACCGACAGGAAACCGCTGGTGCTGGTCACCGGGGCAACCGGCAACATTGGCGGTTCGCTTTGCGATGCGCTGGAGCGCGATTACCGCGTCGTCGGGCTCGACAAGGACGAGGAAGAAGGCGAGCGGGAGGTCGTCACCTTCGACATTACCGATGAAGCCTCGGTGCGCGCCGCGATCGGCCGCATCGCCGACGAGCACGGCCGCAAGGTGGCGGCCGTCGTTCACCTGGTGGCCTTCTTCGATTTCAGCGGGCGGCCCAATCCGCTCTACGAGGAGGTCAACGAGCTGGGCACGCGCAACCTTCTAAAGGCGCTAGATCAGATGGAAGTCGAGCGCTTGGTTTATACCAGCACCATGCTGGTGCACGAGCCCACCGAGCCGGGCGCGCGGATCAGCGAGGAAACGCCGTTCGATCCGCGCTGGGAATATCCGAAATCCAAGAAGAAGGTCGAGGACATCATCCGCAAAGAAGCGGCGACGCCTTACGCGATCCTGCGGCTAGCCGGTGTCTATGACAGTGAGAGTGCCGTTCCCACGCTGTCGCAGCAGATCGCGCGGATCTACGAGCGCAGCTTGCAGTCGCATCTCTATGCCGGCCCCCTGAATGCCGGCCAATCCATGCTGCATCGCGACGATATGGTGGAAGCGATGCGGATGGTGATCGAAGAGCGCGACACCCTGCCGCCCGATGCGGAAATGCTAGTCGGCGAGCCTTTCGCACTCGGTTACGACGATCTCCAGGACCGTATCGGCGCGCTGATTCATGGCGAGGAGGAGTGGGCGACGATCAAGGTTCCCGCGCCGCTCGCCAGGCTAGGTGCCTGGGCGCAGGACAAGGCCGAGCCGGTCGTGCCCGACGCTATCGACCAAGGCGAAAAGCCGTTCATCCAGCCCTTCATGATCGACATGGCGGACGATCATTACGCGCTCGACGTCAAGCGGGCGGAAAGCTGGCTCGGCTGGCGACCTGCGCATCGGCTGGAGGACGAGCTTCCGGCAATGATCGCCAATCTCAAGCGCGATCCGCTCGGCTGGTACCGGCGCAACGGAATCACTCCGCCGCACTGGTTGCAGGAAGCGGAAAACGCGCATTTCGGGGAGCCCGAGGCCCTACGCGAGAAAGTGGAGCAGCGACGTATCGCGCTCCATCGGCGGTTCCGCTGGACTCATCTGGTCAATATTTTGCTGGCGACTTGGCTGAATACCCAGCCGCCTATGATCGGGATTGCCGATCCGCTCTATGCCTGGTCCGAAGTGGCACTGGGCGCGGCCTTGCTGATCACCGCGTTGCTGTCGCTGAGTTGGCGTCTGCCCTTCGCACGCTGGCTATCCGCCGGGATCGGCGCGCTGGTGATGGCGTTGCCGATCGTGTTCGTGACGCCGAATGCAGCCGCCTACCTGTCCGACACGCTGGTGGGAGGCCTGATCCTCGGTTTTGCCATTGCTGCGCCGCCCGAAGTCGGACCGCAAATCGTCGCACGCGTCCGCCGACCGGAAATCCCGCCGGGATGGTCGTTCAATCCATCGAGCTGGACCCAGCGCCTGCCGATCATCGTTCTGGCGGTGGTGGGACTGCTGTTCTCCCGCTACCTTGCCGCCTACCAGATGGGCCATGTCGATGGGGTGTGGGAGCCGTTCTTCGCCGGATCGCCCGCCGACCCGAAGAACGGGACGGAGGAAATCGTCACCTCCTCCGTCAGCGAGGCATGGCCCGTGCCCGATGCGGCACTAGGCGCCTACACATACGCGCTGGAAATCCTCACCGGCATTATCGGAAGCCGGGCGCGCTGGCGGACCATGCCGTGGTTGGTACTGCTGTTTGGACTCATGATTGTGCCGCTCGGCATCATTTCGATTGGATTCATCATCATCCAGCCCATTGTGATCGGGACATGGAGCACGCTGGCGCTGATTGGTGCCGCGGCGATGCTGGTGCAAATACCCTATTCGGTCGACGAACTCGCTGCGAGCCTTTCATTCCTCAATCGTCGTCGCAAGGCGGGGTGCAGCGTGCTGCGCGTTGTGCTGTTCGGCGACACCGACGATGGGCGTGGGATGACCGAGCCGAGACACGAGTTCGACCGGGGGCCCGCGGCGATCCTGAAGGATATGTGGACCGGCGGCGTCAACCTTCCCTGGACCTGCTGGCTGGCGGGGCTGATCGGGACGAGCTTTTTGTTCACCCGGCTGACACTGGGGGCGGAAGGGACACTCGCCGATGCCGACCACCTGCTCGGCGCGCTGGTGCTGACTGTACTCGCCATTGCCGCTGCGGAAGTGCTCCGTGCCACGCGTTTCCTGCTGGTTCCCTTAGGCCTCGGCATAGCGGCGGCGCCTTTGCTGTTCGGCGGGCACACGCTGCATATCGCTGTCGGCCTGTTCGGCGGTGTCGCCATCGCGGTGCTGGCCTTTCCGCGCGGTCGGATCACGCAGAGCTACGGCTCGCTCGATCGCGTGATCCTCTGACTCCATGGAAGGATTCGGCCTTTTCGCGATTCTTGGTCTCGCGCTCCTTCCCTCGCTCGGCAATCTGCTCGGTGTGGCACTGGCCGAATGGCGCAAGCCGCCCGAATGGTTGGTCGGCGGCGCGCTCCATGCCGCAGCAGGCATCGCCACCGCGGTCGCGACGATCGAACTCATTCCGCGCTCACAGGAGCGCATCGAGACTTGGCTGCTGGTTTTCGCACTGATCGTCGGGGCGATCTGCTCGGCCGGGATAGCCAAGGCGACGCGTGCAGTCCGCGATCGGATAGGCGATGTCGCGGGCCGGGCGACGACCTGGGGCGCCTATGGCGCCGTGGGCGTCGATCTCTTTACCGACGGACTGATGACTGGCGGGGGTGGTGCAGTCGCGCAGAAGCTGGGGCTGCTGTTCGCGCTTTCGCAGGTCGTGGGAAATTTGCCCGGAGGCTTCGCCATCGCCGCCAATTTCCGATCGGCCAGGATTCCCCGCGGCAAGCGACTGCGCGCTCTGGCGTTCTATCCCTTATTCCCTTTGATCGGTGCGCTGGTGGGGTACACCGTGCTGGCAGGCGCAGAGGACTTGCTGACGGGTTTCGTGCTCGCGCTGTTCGCCGGCTTGCTGCTGACCGCGACGATCGAAGACATCGTGCCCGAAGCCGACCAGCCCAGGACCAAACGCCGCATTTCGAGCCCATCCTTTGCCCTCGGCTTCGGCGCGCTTTTGCTAATATCGGCCTATCTCGGAGGATGACATGACCGACACCAAGCCATGACACTGCCATGAGCCTGAGTAATCTTTCTCTGCTCGCGCTTGTCCCGTCATTCCTGGCCGGAGCCGCGCTAGTCTGGTTCGCGGGCGCGCGATTGGCTGGCTATGCCGACACGATATCACGGAGGAGCGGTATCGGGCAGGCAACCATCGGCGTCATCCTGCTGGGGGCGGTCACATCGCTGCCCGAGATAACGACCACTAGCGTCGCGGTGATCTCGGACCATCCGCGCATGGCGGTCAACAACCTCGTTGGCGGCGTCGCCTTCCAAGTCGTCGTGATCGCGCTGGCGGACCTGTTCGTGGGCAAGAATGCGCTGACCAGCATGGTGCCGGGGCCGCGCGTCATGCTGAACGCGGCGGTCAGCATCGTCCTGTTGGTGCTCCTCGCGCTCGGCGTGATGGTGGGCGACTGGGAAGTGTGGGGCAGCGGGGTGGGTTTCTTCCCGGTGCTGATCGCAGTGACCTACCTACTGTGCATGTGGCGGCTGGGAAGAAGCGTCTCCAGCGTCGGCTGGAAGCCAGGATCCCTGCCCGATGATAAAATGGAGGAAGAAGCGCCCTCCGAACTATCCAACATGCGTCTTGCTGCCTTTACGCTGATTGCGGTCGCGCTGATCTGCGCTGGTGGCACGCTTGTGACTCTCGCGGCTGATGGAATAGCCGCGCGAACGGGCACCGATTCTGGGGTAATGGGGCTCACACTTCTCGCCTTTGCCACTTCGCTGCCAGAACTCAGCACCGCGATTGCCGCGGTCAGGTTGCGCCGCGCGGAACTCGCCATCGGCGACATCCTCGGCGGCAACATGTTCGATGTTACGCTGATCCTGATGATTGATGTCATGGCGACAGGGCCGCTCGTGCTTCATCTCGTCGATCGCAGTGCGATGGTGGCCGCGCTTCTCGGCATATTGCTGACAGTGCTCATTCTGATTGGTCTGCTTGAACGGCGCGACAAGGCCATGCTCCGGATGGGCTACGATTCGATCGCCGTGCTGGTGGCCTATGGCGCGGGCACGGCGGCAATCCTGGGCGGCGTCTTCGCCGCATAGCTAGCCCACAATCGCGGGGAGCAGGCTGAACAGGATGCCGACGACGGCGATGGTTATGCCGAGTCCCGGAATCGAAACCCATGAGGTCACGTCTCCGCGTCGACACAGCCACCACATTGCTCCGAGCGCAGGCAACGTCAGGATCGCTGCGATCCAGCGTGCCACAGGCTGATCAGGAAAGACGATGCTCGCGGCCCAGAGAAGTAAGAAATGAGCGGCCCAGACGCACAGCGCCAGTGTTGGGGTCAGCCAGTCGATATCGTTGCGATAGTCGCGCACCGCCTCAGCCTCCCGGAAACAGGCGGACCACGAGCGCGCAGGCGAGGCCCTGCAGCGCGGCATAGCCGATGAACCGCACCACCACGTCGAGCGTGACATTGCTCGGGCCGACGAGCAGGCCCCGACCGCTGCGATAGCCGAGATAGAGCGCCATGATGCCCGCGATCGCGACGGTGCACGCTTGAAAGGCAAGTAGCGCGAAGACCGTTGCCCCCTGTCCGCTGGCGGTCGGATCGAGCCCCGCGCCGCTCCAGCCGGTCCAGTCCCACCAGATCGCCGCGCCGAGCAGCGCCGCGCCGATCGCGGCCATCAGCCAGGGGGCTTGTCCCGGGAATGCCCCCTTGGGCTTGGAGGCGAGTATCCTCCGCGAAAGCCTTGCCGATCCAAGAGCCAGCACCAGCAGCGCGGCGATCCCGGCGGTCTGCGGGAGAGAGGGAGGGGCGATCCAGACTTCGGGATTGATGCCGTAGAGATAGAGATAGCTGAAGATCGCCATGAAGACGATCATCCCCATCACTACCATCAGCGTGTTCAGCGCCCACCATCCGTGGCTTGAAGGTCCGGTGATAGCGATAGGCACCACGATGCCTGCCCCGATATCTGCCGTTTCCTGCTGGATCGGGCGGTCGGTTTCCCAGAGCCAGCGCAAAACGCAGACGAGTGCCACCACTCCGGCGAAAGCGGAAAAGGCATAGGCTTGGACCGTCAGCGCCAAAAAGAACGCGGCAGTGAAAACGGCCGCGCCAATTGGCCAGGGTGAGGGACCGGGCATTAGCTGGAGATATTGCGGTTCCGCATTTATCGGGCTGGTGATGATCGTCTCGCGCAGACCGGTCACGGTGTTGGGAAGAAAATAACGCCCCTCGGCCACATCATCGCAAATGTCCGGATCGTCCCAGAGCGGCTCGCGACTCCTCACCAGCGGGATCGAGCGGGTCGAAT
>Ga0066641_10000230_pt1 | contig 24810 bp, 20 predicted proteins | sample CryGeyCG2114_065_FD_59509 | JGI IMG/M metagenome (GOLD analysis project Ga0066641, IMG submission 59509) | Groundwater microbial communities from aquifer - Crystal Geyser CG12_big_fil_rev_8/21/14_0.65 | ecosystem: Environmental > Aquatic > Deep subsurface > Groundwater | place: USA: Utah: Grand... | reverse complement strand
CGAGTTCAAAAAAATCCCCCGAATTTACCGGGGGATTTGTGTAGAAGAGATAGGCCTAGGGCGCCTTTTTTATTGCGGTTATTTAGTGAGTGCTCAGGTTAAATGATTGGAATGGGATTGGTATAACACCATGAAGGCTAGATATTTTTTCTTCTACGGGTTAGATTGAGTATTCTCTACTCGGCACTCGCTTGTGCAATCGGCGAGCATTGTTTGAGTGGAGCCATTAAGTATAAACCAAGGGCTAATGGCTTCAGTGCTGTTTCTGCAAAATATCTTGAATTCAAATTGATGTCATACGATTGCAGCCTAAGGCTGTGAGCGTCATTTTTATCGGGCTTATCCCATTGGGGGAGGGTAAGTTACGAGATTGATGTTTGCCAATTTAACGGTGTAAACATCTATTTTTTATGAGGTAAAACTGTGAAAATACCAAAGATCATTATTTCGGAAATCGATTTAGAAAGACTAGAGCGATTACTAGAGTCACTGCCAGCAAATGCATTCCCAGGGAAAGCGGCATTAGAGGCTGAATTAGACAGGGCCGACATAGTCCCAGCGGCGCAGATGCCTGCCAATGTAGTGACCATGAACTCACAAGTGAAGTTTAGCGTTTCATCCAGTAGTGATACTTTCTGTCTGCGGTTAGTGTATCCCAAGGATGCTAATGGCGAAGGGACTATCTCGATCCTCGCTCCCGTGGGAAGTGCCTTGCTGGGTTTATCCCAAGGTGATGAAATTGAATGGCCTGGGCCCGGTGGTACTTTGGTTAAAGTCCGTATTGAAAATATTGTTTATCAACCGGAGCGCAGCGGCGATTTTCACCGCTAATCGACTCAGTGTATGACCCGTTACCTGTGAAGCATGTAGATAAATCTTAATGGAGCAAAGATGATCACCCAAACCGAACGTTTAATTATTCGCCCATTTACAGAGCAAGATATTGATGCTTTGTTTCTAATGAACAGCATTCCAGCGATGCTGAAATACATTCCCACTGCCGCTTTTACTTCCCGTGAGCAGGCTGAAGCTTTATTTCACAATGTGATCCTACAGGATTACCAGCAGCGGGGGTTTGGTCGTTGGGCCGTCGAGCACAAAGCCGATAATAAGGTGATTGGCTTCTGTGGACCTAAGTTTATCCCAGAGTTTAATGAAGTTGAGCTGGGATACCGATATTTCCCTGAATATTGGGGAATGGGAATTGGCAGCGAAGCGGCACTGGCGGCGCTAAAGGCGTTTCCACAATTCGGGATTGATAAAACGATAGCATTAATCTTAGAGGGAAACGTGGGCTCTGAAGGTGTGGCTAAACGCGTTGGAATGCACTGGCGTGAGCAGAATGAGTTTATGGGGCACAGGGTCAATATTTACGCTAAGGTTTTATCGTAGTAGGTGACAATGTCTTAAATTAAAAAACCAGCCTCGGCTGGTTTTTTGTTATTGAGCGAATAACTGACTAGCTTATTTCGCGCTTGTTGCGCTAACGAACGTTTGTTATTCGTCGTTATGATCGCAGGTATCATTAGTGCAATGGCCATACAAATATAAGCTGTGGTTAGTGAGCTTAATATTGTGCTTCATGGCGATTTCGTCTTGGCGACGTTCGATAACTTCATCAGAAAACTCAATTACTTTGCCGCAAGATAGGCAAACTAAATGATCATGATGGTGCTGGGTCGACAATTCGAATACGGCTTTACCGCTCTCAAAATGGTGGCGAGTGACAATACCGGCATCATCAAATTGGTTTAACACACGGTAAACTGTCGCTAGACCAATTTCCTCACCTAAATCGAGCAGTTTTTTATATAAGTCTTCTGCACTGATATGTTGGTTTTCAGGTCCTTGCATCAGTTCTAGGATCTTGACTCGTGGCAGGGTGATTTTCAAACCCGCTTTTTTTAGCGCTTGATTTCCATCTGTCATTGCTAATCTCTTGATTGCAGAACCAATAGGTTCATCCGTGGATAGTGTTAGCCATTATAGGGGCTCAAATTAAAAACTGAAACCTTTGTTCTAGCTTTCTGCACCTATATGCGGATAAATTGTGTCACTGAGTGCGAAATTGCAATAATTTGCGGCAATTCAAGCATAGTTTTTGTATGGTTATACCAAGAAATAATGTTCACGGCCACAAAAGTCCGTGACAATAGGCATCATAATTAAAACTAAAGGAATCGGTATGTACCAGCATATTGTGGTGTTAACTGGCGCAGGGATCTCCGCCGAGTCGGGATTACGTACCTTTCGCGATCAAGATGGTCTGTGGGAAGAGCATCATATTGAAGATGTCGCCACACCCGAAGGTTATGAGCGGGATGTCGACTTAGTTGAGCGGTTTTATAATAGCCGTTGGGAGCAATTGCACAGCGGCAATGTGATGCCTAATGCCGCCCATTTGGCGTTAGCTAGGCTGGAAGCAGAATTTCCTGGGCAATTATTGATCGTCACTCAAAATATTGACAATTTGCACGAACGGGCGGGTTCTCGGCGGTTATTACATATGCATGGGGAGTTATCCAAGGGACGCTGCCCGCGTTCCCGGCAAACATTTATCCTGCGTGAGCCTTTTGGTCCAGAAAATTGCTGCACTTGCTGTATTCCTGCCCAAAGGTTACGCCCCCATGTTGTGTGGTTCGGGGAAATGCCCCTAGGTATGGATAGAATTCACGAGGCGCTCGATAACTGTGATTTATTTATCGCGATTGGCACTTCTGGCACGGTTTATCCCGCGGCGGGCTTTGTCGATTCGGCTAATCACCACGGTGCGCAAACGGTCGAAGTGAACTTACTCATCCCCGATAGGCACAGCCAATTCCAATATCATTTAACGGGTAGGGCGGGGGAGTTAGTGCCTAAATTGGTCGAAACTATCCTAGCTAGGCAAGTTATTAGTAGTGATTTGGCGGCTGTATGAGTCAAAAACTTGCCATTATCATGCGGGGATTACCTGGGAGTGGTAAATCCCATTGGATTGAGGAGTATATAGCAGCCTTGCCTTTGGAAGTGGGTTTTCGCCTTCGAAGGCAGGGGATTTTTTCCACGGATCATTTTTTTTACCAAGGGGGTGAATATCGATTCGATGCGAAAAAACTGTCCGAATATCATCAACGAAATCTGACCGCATTTATCCAAGCGTTGGCCTTAGAAGAACCCATAATTATTTGCGACAATACCAACCTTTGCCATTGGGAGTATATGGCCTATGAGGCGGCGGCCAAAGCGCTCGGCTATCAAGTGCGTATTGTGCTTGTAGGCGAACCATTAGATCCTGTTCACCAAAAACTGTGCGCGGAGCGCAATCGGCATCAAGTGCCTTTGAGTCAAATACAACGCATGGCAAGGTTGTTTGAGGCTTTTTAATTTCCTTTGTTTGTCATCTTGTGGCGTTATCTTCTGTTTTCAAAGATCAAGTTCTAAGTCAAATGCCTTAAACTTATGTTTAAGGTAAATGCGTTAAGCAAGAGTTGCATAAGCTTGATCTTAATGACAGTTTCCCATTGATTTGTCGATTATAATACGGCGAGTCGGTTCCTCTGGAGTGTATCTTGTTAACGAAACTGCTGCTCACGCTCGCCGTGATCATTATGGTGATTTTGCTGCTCGCTAAGCGTAAACCAAGCGCGATTCGAGAGCCATTGCCAAGTACATCTGTGTCACCGAGCCTATGGCGCCGTTATGGGATTAGTGGGGCATTTTTGCTACTGGGGCTTTGCCTTTTAAGCTACAGTGTGTGGTACTGGCGCGATCAGCATAAAGTGGTGACTGTGACGATAGTGTCGCCATCCGGCGGGAATTTTGGCGTTTATCATGCACGTAAAGGCGATATCTCAGAAACTAAGATGGTCACGGTTGAGGGGGTGCATATTCGTTTTTCTAATGCGGAGCGGTTGGAGATCCTCGAAGATTAAGGCAGATTTATTTTATGAATTTATCTCTCCCGCCTTTTCATTACCAACTTATGCGGTAAACTAGCGACAATTTTTTAGCCTGCACTTAAGTGGACTTTTTGCTTAAGTTTTTTTCAGGAGGACAAATGATTACTGCTTATGTCTACGAAAACCGTCGCCTCACTGTGACCGAAATCAACATTCAAGACAGTATTCCGACGTCGACCATTTGGTTGGATCTTTATAAACCTGATGATGCAGAGCGAGAATGGTTAAGTCACTTTTCCGTTGAAGAAGTGCCAGACGAAGAAGATATCAACGAGATTGAGGCCTCGGCACGTTTCTATCAAAACAGCGATGGCCTACATATCAATTCCTTATTCCCCCAGCGCGTCGGGCAAGATGTGCGTGGCGTTAACGTCTCCTTTAACCTGCGGGCTAATTTTTTACTGACCATACGTGAAGAAGATGTCGGGCTTATCCGTCTGCTGCGCAACTATTTGCGCTTAGGTCGACTCGAAGTGTCGACGCCGCAGGAGTTGTTTCTCGAACTGTTTAACCTGAAAGTGGATTATCTGTCTGACTTAATTGAAGATGTTTATACAGTGCTCGAAAATGTCGGTGAGCAAGTCTTCGATAATGATGAATTGGACGATGTGTTTAAGCTCATTACCCTACAGGAAGACTCGAACGGTAAGATCCGTTTGAGTTTGCTCGATACCCAACGTTCACTGCGTTATATGCAGCGTTATTACCGTGGACAACTTTCCGATGAACACCTTAAAGATCTGCGGGAAATGTTGTCGGATATCGAATCCCTAATGCCCCACAGCCAGTTTATTTTCGATAAGTTGAACTTCCTACTCGATGCGGCTATGGGTTTTAGCGGTCTACAACAGAATAAAATTATTAAAATTTTCTCGGTCGCGGCCGTGGTGTTTCTGCCACCGACACTCATTGCCAGCAGTTATGGGATGAACTTTGGCAGTATGCCGGAGCTTGAGTGGCAGTACGGTTATCCTATGGCGATTTTAATGATGTTAGCCAGTGCGGCGGGGACTTACTTTTTCTTTAAGCGTAAGCATTGGCTGTAATCGGCCAATTTGATTTAATCGCAAAGTATTAGCAAAAAGCCGGAGTCTCTCCGGCTTTTTCATTGGCGATTTATTTACGGCTATCGCCGCCAAAATAATAGCTAACACGTTCTCGGGGATTAAGGTATTCATGTACTTTATCCGGGAGGGCCGCCGGGGGAAGGCAGCGCACAATACTAATGCCCTCGACTTCAAGATCGACAATCGGGGCCTGATCCTTAGGCACCAGCGCATCATATACGAGGATTTTTGGGCTGAGTAGTTTCTGTAAGTTAACCGACATCACCATGGCATATTGTCCGCTCGACAGTTCTACCACACTGCCAGGGGGATAGATGCCGAGCATCTTGATCATCTTACCTATATATTCCTGATTCAACTTGGTTTTGTACTGTTTATACAAATAGCCTAAGGCTGCGTAAGGCATGCGAGCCTTGCCCTGTTGGTTGGGATAACAGAGGGCGTCGTATTCATTTACGACGGCCAAAAGTTGCGATATTTTATCCAGCGCATCTTCTTTTAATCCCTTAGGATAACCACTGCCATCGAGGAACTCATGGTGATTGGTGATTGCGGGTAACGCCGCCTGGGGGAAGTTATCGGCCAGTTTGAGTAGCTCAATGCCCAGCAGTGGATGTTGCTTGATAAAATTCAGCTCTGGTGTTGACCAAGGGGTGGATTTTTTCAGGATTTGTGGGGGAACTTTTAACTTGCCCACATCATGGAACAAGGCACTTAAGCCTATCGCTTCTATCTCACTGCGCTCCCATTCCATTTCTTTGGCAATGAGCATAGAGAGGATGGCGACATTTAACGAGTGGTAATAAATACTCTCATCCTGCTTGGCATCACTCATTAAGTGCAGCACTAGGTTATCTGAGGTCAACAACTGCTCGACCATACTGTGGACTAAGAGCTTAGCATCGTCCACCGCATTCAAGGGGCGATTGCGCAGCTTTGAGATAAGGCTGCGCATCATGGCCACAGAGCGGGTAAAGTTCTGCTCGGTTTTGTGGATATCGCGGCGCAACTTTTTTTGCACTTCAATTTGTTCGGCCTTGTATAGATCCATGTCGTTTTTAAGCACATTGATTTCAGGGCTTGGCGGCAGTTTGATGGGATTAATGGCTTCGGCATTCAGCGGAGCCACTTCACTGCGCTCAAGATCGACAATGACATGCTCAATACCTAAGCTTTTGATTAACTCGATTTGTGCAGCTTGTTTGATGTGAAAACTACTAAATAAAAAGGGATGATCCTTCCAGGCCACGGGCAAACGGACAAAGTTGCCGACCTGCAATTGGTGAACTGAGACTTTACAGCTTTTTTTCATATTGTTGTTATCGTGAAGGCAATCGCGTTATTTTAAATCAATGATGCAGCTTTACAATTACTTAACTAACATGTCAGCATAGTAAGAGTAGCAATAGCCACACCATTGAGTATGTATGGACTTTATTGAAGTATACCCTAATGCGTTGCCAGATGACCTGTGTAACCGTCTCATTTTAGCATTTGATCAACATGCCGGTGTTGTCGATGGACAAACAGGAAATGGTGTCGATCCTGAGAAAAAAATCAGCCGTGATTTAACCTTAGATAATTTTGCCGATCTACAACCCCTAAAAAATGAGCTGTTAGGCTATACCCTAAAAGGGACGGTAGATTATTTTACTCAATATGCGATGGCGCTAATGGGCGCGGTAGCGGTATCTGTCAGTGATGAACAAGGGCAAGCCGTCACGTTAACGCCCAGTAATTTTGAACGTCTTGGTCAGCCCAGAGCCGAAGCCTTAGTAAAGTATTTATACCGCAGTGGCAGTATCAATATTCAAAAATATCAGCGTAATAAAGGCGGTTATCCCCATTGGCATTCGGAGCAATTTCCGCAAAACGGCCATAACGAAGCGCTGCACCGTGTGGTGCTTTATATGTTTTATTTGAACGATGTGGAAGAGGGCGGCGAAACTGAGTTTTATTATCAGCAGCGCAAAATCTCACCGAAGAAAGGCACTATGGTGATAGCCCCAGCCAGTTTTACCCATTCCCACCGTGGCAATATGCCCAAAAGTAATGATAAATACATAGCGACCTCTTGGGTGATGTTTAACCGCGCGGAGCAGTTATACGCGGCCATGGCGTGAAAATAAGGGCTATCCCTGTCGGCTAGACAGGGATACGTATCCTAAAACGTGCCCCTTCTAAGTGGCTTTCTTCAATGCTAAGACTGCCACCGTAACTGTTGACGATTTCATCGCATACCGCTAAACCAATGCCTTGACCTGGGGATTGAGTGTCGGCGCGAACCCCTCGCTGAATGATCTTTTGGCGTAGGCTTTCTTCAACGCCCGGTCCATCATCCTCAACGATTAACTCAAATTCCCCCCGTTCATTAAATCGAGCACTCACTTGTACCCGGCTGATGCAGAGGCGAAAGGCATTTTCCATTAAGTTGCCGCACAGTTCCATTAGATCGCCTTTATTGCCTGGAAACAACAAGCTAGTGGGTATTTTGGCGCTAAATTGCACTTTTTTATCCCGGTAAATTTTAAATAACATTTGAGCTAGTTGATCTACTAGGGGGGCAATGGCGGTGTGTTCCTGCTTTAACCCCTGGCGACCTAACATGGCGCGTTTGAGTTGATATTTAACTAATTGATCCATTTGGCTTATCTGCTCCATAATTTTCTCATTGGCAGATTGCTTATTCAAACTGGTATCGTCGGTGATCGCATGGACTGCCGCAAGACGTGTCTTAAGGCTATGGGCGAGGTCATTCATGGCATTTTGATAGCGTTGTTGCTGGGCACTCGATTGTTGCAACATTTGGTTGAGTGCTTGGGTTACACCTTCGAGTTCCACGGGATAGCCTTCGGAGAGCGACCTACTCTTGCCCTGATTAATTGATTGCAGCTCATTTTGCATCCGAACCAGTGGACGCATTCCCCAATAAGCCGCACTGACCAGCAGTATCAACGCGAGCGCAAGCACCATGGCTAAGCGAATATAGGTGCGCTTACTGAATTTACTGTATTCCTGTTCGAGTTTGGCGGCATCCTTCATCACTAGCAGGTTGTAATGCACCCCCGCGATTTCCACCGCGAGTAAGTACACAAAGTAGCCCCTGTCATCGGACAAGGTTAAGTAATAGGGCGGAGAATCGTTGCGAATTTCGTTAAAACGCTCACAGGTGTCAAATAAGCCACGGTCAACGGCAAGGGAGGATGTCCAGACTTGCTTAAATTTTTCATCACAGCTGGCAATCACGTAGCGTTCTTGTTTGTTATTCTCCTCTAGCCATGCGCTCGTATCGGGGATCAGATCGTGTTCCCGTAATTCAGCGGCAACTTGAGGTATTTCTGCGATCAACTGGGCGGTTTCTTCATTGTAACTATTTTGCGCATGCAGAATGTTGACCATCCACGCAAGACCGAAACCCACTAAGGTGATAATCGATAGTGAGGTGAGAAACATCCGCGTGAGCAGACGTTTCTTAAATTTTAATTTTAGTTGCATGGCAGATTGAATTTATATCCTTGGCCACGAATGGTGACTATGGGATTATCTATCCCATCACGGGTGAGTTTTTTGCGAAGACGACTGACCATGACTTCGATGGTGTTAGGATCGCCTTCTTTATCGCCATAAATGACATCGAGTAGTCGTTGTTTAGCGACGACTTCGTGGCAATGGCGCATTAAGTATTCGAGAATTAAGTATTCGAAGGCGGTGACTTCCATGACTTCTTCACCTAGGCTCACTTGTTTTGCGGCGAGATCGAGCTTGAGTTCACCGCTGGTAATTACAGGTTTAACAAATCCTGCACTACGGCGTACTAAAGCATCGAGTCTGGCGACGAGTTCTTCTTTTTGAAAAGGTTTCACTAAGTAGTCGTCGGCACCCGCATTCAGGCCTTCCACTTTATCTTGCCAATTTACCCGGGCAGTTAAGATGAGTATGGGCGCTTTAAGTCCCGCTTCTCGAAGCTGTTGGATCAGACTAATGCCGTCTTGATCGGGTAGGCCTAGATCCACAATGGCGACATCGATAGGATAATTTGTCGCTTGATAAAATCCTTCCTTGGCGGTAAGGGCGACTTGCACTTGATTGCCTAAATCGCTTAATTGTACTTTCAGATGGTGGGATAAAATAAGATCATCTTCAACAACCAAAATTCTCATAGTGCTCATGCCTCTAAGTCGATTAGGCCCAGTTTACGCAAATTATCCGACAGGACCAAATATTGTCTTATCATATTCTAGATGAACTTAACCTTTGCTGACCAAGCAAATCCAGTGATTAAAATAAAAACTAATATCTTGTCTTAAAAGGCATTTGACGACTTTATCGTATAGGCGATGAACGCCAGCGGGAGTTTTGCACTCTCAAGCGTAATATTCCATTCCCACACAATATGGAACCTAAGGTAAAGAGTATGACGCTACCCATAATGGCAGCCAATCTTATCCAAGGCATTTCATGGGCAATACGCATTTGAATGGTTTCTATGATGGTCACACCCCAAACGGCAAATAGACAGATAAAGAGTACAACTTGTAATAACCGGATAACGAGGTTGTGTTTGATCAAGATGCTGAGGGGCGCTAATGCGAAGATGCCAGTCAAATACACTTGGTCATAACGCAAAAAGTGGGCGCTCAATAACCAATACGCTGCGATTATCCAGATTGTTCTCCACCACATAGTCTCTCCTCATCTTTGGATCAGTATAGTGTGCTAATGTAGCGAAAAATAAAGTCACATTCTATTGGCATGTTCACAGATTTTAACATCACTATTAAGTTCGTCACCAAGATAAACGCCCAGCCAATGCTGGGCGTTTATAGGATTAACTCATTGTATTAGCGGTTATTATCTATTTGATGTACTTGCTCATCAAAGTTTCTGGCTACTTTCCCTGCTTGGGTATTGTTGAAAACGGCTTCGTTAAATTCACCTTCAGATTTAGCGATCACAACGGTCGCCACACAATCCCCTGTGACGTTTACGGCGGTGCGTACCATATCGAGCAAACGGTCAACACCAATGATTAGTGCAATGCCCTCAACGGGTAAACCCACTTGGTTTAGCACCATAGCGAGCATAATCAAGCCAACACCAGGGACGCCAGCCGTACCAATGGATGCCAGCGTTGCTGTAACCACTACGGCGGCATAGTCGGTCATGGAGAGTTCGATACCAAAGACTTGTGCGATAAATACCGTGGCAACCCCTTGCATAATGGCCGTGCCATCCATGTTGATGGTTGCGCCTAAGGGAAGGGTGAAGGAAGCTATTTTATTATCGACACCCAATCTATGCTCCGAAGCCTCAATCGTGATCGGCAGGGTGGCATTTGAACTGGCAGTAGAAAAGGCAAATAACTGCACATCACGCATTTTGCGGATAAAAATCAGTGGGTTTAAGCCTGAAAGCAGTTTAAGTAAGGTGGGATAAACAATAAATGCGTGGATCAGCAATACAACCAGCACGACAAAGAAGTATTTAACCACACTGCCGAAGGTTTCTAAGCCTAAGGTTAATGCCAGTTTTCCCATCAAAGCAAACACACCGTAGGGTGCTAGCTGCATGATAAGGGTCACCACGCGCATAATGACTTCATTTAAATCTTCAAACAACACTGCAATACGCTTTCCACGCTCACCAATATGGGCGATGGCAAAACCAAAAATCACTGCAAAGATAATGATTTGCAGCATGTTGCCTTCGCTCATGGCCTGCATTGGATTGGTTGGCACTATATTAATTAATACCTCTGCGAGGCCGGGGGCATCCTTAGCCACGTACTGCATTTTCTCTGTGGCCAGAGAGGCGCTGCCTGGGTGTACTATGACCGCTGCAATTATTGCAAGTACTAACGCAATCGCCGTGGTAAATAAATAAAAAGCCAATGTTTTGCCACCTAGGCGGCCTAATTTTGATGGTTCACTGAGGGAGCATGTCCCGCATACCAGCGAAATAAAGACCAAAGGTACGACTAGCATTTTCAAACTTGAGATAAAGATGGTGCCAATAACATGTAAAAAACCATTGGTAATATAGTCTTTAACAAAAGTGCTTTCGGGGAAAAAATTGCGGAGCAAAAGTCCAAATATAATGCCCGCTACCATACCGAGCAGGATTTTACTTGTGAGGCCGAGTTTATTATTTAACGAGCTTGCCATGGGGATTCCTGTGTGTTTTTTATACATTCTAATTTTGGCGCCAACAAGCCTAGCAAGAAATCGCGCAAGTTGAAATGAGAACTGATGGTAAATTAAGAGCAAAATATGCGAAATAAAATAAGAGAGTTATGGAAAAGTTACGTGAAAATTGTGTAATGTTAGCCTATAAGTTATAAGCGTCAATCTTAGTATTATCACCAGAGTAACAGGGAGCCTGACAATGAAGTCAGCGTATAAGGTTTTTCTTGCAGGATTATGTTCACTTTTCTTAGTCGCGTGTGGTGGTGGAGGCAGTATCACCGATGATGGCTCAGGAACGACACCCCCACCCAGTGTAGTGACTGTCACTCTTAGTATTTCTAATACGGATATCTCTGCATTAGCGCCTGCAACAGTGTCAGCTAAAGTTGTAGATTCAAAGTTGGGTGCTTTAGTGGGTGAGTTAGTTACATTCAGTTTGAGTAACGCGAGTATTGGTTCATTTGATCCAAGTGCTGCCACTGCGCTGACAAATAGTGATGGTATTGCAACTATCATTTTAAATACCGCAACTATCGCTGGGGCAGGGACAGTCACTGGTACAGTTGATACGGGTGAGTCGGGTAAAATTGGTTTTGTTATGAAAGGGGATGGCGGGGAGGCTGGTGGTGGAGCCCAAGTTAATTTAGCATTGACTGACGTAAATGGTACGCCAATTCAAACAATTACTTCTTTAAGTCCCGGAAGATTAACCGCCACAGTTACAGGCATCAATAAACCAACCATAGTGACCTTCGATAATGATATTGGTGATCTTCCTATAAAAACCGCGGTTACTAACAGTCAGGGTAAAGCAAGCGTTGATATCTATGCAGGTAACACTTTAGGTGCAGGTACGATAGTCGCTTCTCTGGCAAGTGGAGAAAAAGGCAGTACTGTCGTTGTTGTTGGTGCAACGAATGTGGTTATGGGCAGTGGCGATCCGTTTGTTGCAGGTAAAGCAAACGTGAGTGTAAACGAGTTGACTGCGGGCGGTACTGCAACAATTTCTGTCATGATCCAAGATGACCAAGGTAAGCCTTTTACCCAGCCTGTCGATGTGAAGTTTTCTTCGGCTTGTTCAACAAAATCATCCCCTGAAGCCGTTATTAGTTCTCCTGTTCCTTCAGTCAATGGGGTAGCAACAACGACTTACCTTGCTAAAGGCTGTGTTGGTGATGACCCTATAAATGTAACGGCTAATGCTGGCGGATTAAATTTATCTGCGACTGGTACTATTAAGGTTCTTCCTGCGAATGTTGGAAGCATAGTATTCCTTTCTGCAACACCTCAAAATATTGCTATTTTAGGCACAGGTGGTGCTGAGTCATCGGAAGTGAAATTTAAGGTATTAGATACTAATAGTAATCCTGTTAGTAACCAATTAGTCAATTTTAGCCTCAATACCACCACTGGTGGAATCGAATTGGACCCACTAAGTGCAACGACAAACAGTCAAGGCATTGTTCAGACAGTGGTTAAAACAGGTACGGTTGCAACTTCTGTTCGAGTAACTGGCACTATTGCTGGTTCGTCACCAGTGATTTCTAGTCAGTCTAGTCAGTTAATTGTGTCAACTGGGATCCCTGACCAAGATAGCTTTTCACTTTCTGCTTCAATACTCAATGCTGAAGGATGGGATGTTGACGGTACAAAAGTCACTGTGACTGCACGTTTGGCTGATGCCTTCAACAACCCTGTACCCGATGGTACAACCGTTTCCTTTACTACAGAAGGGGGGGCTATTGAAGATGCCTGCCAAACCGTTAAAGGAACATGTAGTGTGATTTGGACAAGCCAACTAGCTAGGCCTGAGGGAGAGTTACTTATTGATGAGACTGGTGCATTAATTCGAAATCCTATTGCAGCTCTTGCCCCCAATTTGGGCAACTTTTATGGGCAAAAATACGGTGGCCGAGCCACCATTACTGCTACAGCGATTGGTGAGGAATCATTTCCAGATCTGAATGGTAATGGACGCTTCGATTCTACAGAGGTTACGGCATTTTTAAATCAGAAAGATGTGAGCGGTAAACCATTTGACTTAAACGATGCCTTTAACGATTACAACGAAGATGGTGTTTTCAATCCGCAGCAATCAGGTGGACAAATTGGTGGTGAATTAGAAGAACTTATTGATTTTAATTCTAATGGTATTTTTGATGTAAAAGATAATAAGTATAACGGAGTGCTTTGTGCGGAACCTGCACATTCCGCCTGTGCTGATGGTACAGTCAACTCTAAGTCTCTTTATGTTAGAGGCAGCTTGGTGATTGTGATGTCAGGTAGTACAGCTTATGCAACACCTATTGGAGATGTGCTTATTGATGATAGTTATAGTATTAATAAAGACCAACGCATTGATATTATAGGGAAAGGTGCCGCTACTGTTTATTTCACTATTTCAGATCTACATAACCAACAAATGCCTGCTGGCAGCGTTGTACGTTTTACTGCGAGTGCGGGATCAGTTGCTAGTGGAACTCAGTATACTTGGCCTAGTAGCAGTTATAATGCTGGACGTGAATTTAGTGTTACCTTAAAAGGTGAAGAACAGCCAAATACAGGTACTTTTATCGTTGAGGTTGAGACTCCTGGGGGATTAGTGACTCAAGTTCTTTCAATTCCAATTATAATTAATTAGTCGATCAAGTTGGTTGGTGAAAAAGAGCACTAAATGTGCTCTTTTTATTTTTAATTCAAAAATGAAATAGATCCTGATAACAAGGCGGTAGTTTAACGCTGGAACTGATAAACACTGCCTAATTTCATGATTTGCGTTAGCTCATCTAAGGCGGTGCGAGATTCAATAAGCAACTGAGGATCCGCTAAGTCTTGGGTTGATAATCGGTCGCGGTAATGTTTTTCAACCCAAGTATTTAAGCGACTAAATAAGGCATCATCCATTAAAGTGTGTTGATTCACTGCCGAAACTTCCCTTTCATTCATGGCGACCCGTAAACGTAAACAGGCTGGGCCGCCACCGTTTTGCATGCTTTGTTTTACATCGAAATAGCGCACTTGTTTAATGGGCGTGTTTAGCGTCAACAATTCGTTTAAATAGGCAAATACCGCTGGGTTTTCTTGACAATCTGTGGGGGCAATAATCGCCATTTCCCCCGAGGGTAGGGTGATAATTTGAGTATTAAATAAATAACTCTTTACGGCGTCGTTAATCGCCACTTTAGCGGTTGGAACCTCGATGAAATACAGTTCTGTGTCGAGCTTACGTTTAATTTCAGCGATTTTATGCTGGGTATTTAAGAATGCTTGTTCGTGGTAGAACAGGACATTTTGGTTACCGACGGCGATAACATCATTGTGAAATACGCCTTGATCAATCACATCGGGATTTTGTTGGATAAAAACACAATTATCCTCGTCCAGCTGATGTAGACGCGCTATTGCCATTGACGCTTCTAAGGTTTGTCTTGCGGGATATTTTTGTGGTTTAGGCGCATTGGGATTGGTGGCTTCCTGACCATAAGCGAACAGTTCTACACCGGCATGGCCGTATTCGTTACAGAGTCGGGTGTGGTTGGCTGCACCTTCGTCACCGAAGCTATTATGTTCAGGTAAATGATTGTGATGATGAAAATAGTGGGGATCACTGAAAGTTGCTGTTAAGATGCGCCCCGTTGTGATGGGCTCGAGACTGCGGTGTAACTTATCGACAAGATTGGCTGGAGTGAAATGCAGTTTACCGTCACGGGTATCCGCACTCGGCGATACGGTCGCGGCATTGGCCGTCCACATGCTGGATGCACTGCAGCAGGCATTAAGCCGTGCTGGCGCCTCTTTGGCGGCTTGTTGTAACACTTGAGCATCGTTGCCTGAAAAACCAATTCGGCGCAGTGTATAGATATCTGGGCGTTCTTGAGGCGCTAACATGCCTTGAACTATCCCTAAATCGGCCAGAGCTTTAGCTTTTTGCAGACCTTGTTTTGCAGCAGCCTTAGGGTTAGATACGAGCGCGGCGTTGCTGAGTGAGGCCACATTGCCAAAAGACAATCCCGCATAATTGTGGGTTGGGCCAACGAGTCCGTCAAAATTCGCTTCAAAGTGCTTCATTGCTTATCCTTGTGATAGGGAAGGTTATTATTTGTGCATATGCTCCCTGAGGGGACCCAGTATACTGAAGCTATTCGTGTGCACAAGCGGACGGTTTTGTGCTCAAAGCGACTTTTTCGCAATAAATGCATAACTATTTCTTGCTTGCTGGCAAATAATGAAATATTAGTTTTTAATTACGCAATATTATTTTTTACATTTTTTCAACTTTGGTTAAAAAGTGACTCGCTGGTACATATAAAAGAGGGATTAGCTTGAAACAATCAGTGCAACCCTCTATATATGGAGCCAATTTCCACCTTCTTGAGATTTTTTGGCGCAAATCAAACTATGGGTAAATCGCTAGTTATTGTCGAATCGCCGGCCAAAGCTAAGACTATTAATAAATATCTTGGCAAAGAGTTCATCGTTAAATCGAGTGTGGGTCATATCCGTGATCTACCTACATCTTCTACCTCCGAAGGCAACGAAAAGGTTAAATCCGCTGCCGAAGTGAAGAAGATGACGCCTGAAGAAAAGGCGCGATATAAAAAGGTGAAAGATCAGCAAGCGCTGGTGTCTCGTATGGGCGTTAACCCTGAAAAGGGCTGGGCGGCTAAATATCAGATCCTGCCGGGTAAAGAAAAGGTCGTAAAAGAGCTTCAGGCGTTAGCCGATTCCGCCGACCAAATTTATCTCGCAACCGACTTAGACCGTGAGGGAGAAGCCATCGCCTGGCATTTGCAAGAGGTGATTGGTGGTGATCCTTCACGGTATCAACGTGTGGTGTTTAATGAGATCACTAAGTCTGCGATTCAAGACGCCTTTAGCAAACCGTCGACACTCGACACTAATATGGTTAACGCCCAGCAGGCGCGTCGCTTCTTAGACAGAGTCGTCGGGTTTATGGTATCGCCACTGCTGTGGAAAAAGGTGGCCCGTGGTTTATCCGCTGGCCGAGTGCAATCGGTTGCCGTGCGTTTAGTGGTTGAACGTGAAAGCGAAATCAAAGCCTTTGTGCCAGAAGAGTTTTGGGATGTGCATGCCTTACTGAATACACCAGCGAGCGATGCGCTGCGGATGGAAGTGGTTAAGCACCTCGATTCTGCTTTTGAGCCGACTAATGAACAGCAAGCCTTAGCGGCTGTGCAAGCCCTATCTTCCGCGAGTTTTAAAGTGATTGCCCGCGAAGATAAAGCCACTCAAAGTAAGCCTTCAGCCCCTTTTATCACCTCGACGTTGCAGCAGGCTGCAAGTACACGTTTAGGTTTTGGGGTGAAGAAAACCATGATGATGGCCCAGCGTTTATATGAAGCGGGTCATATCACTTATATGCGTACTGACTCGACTAACTTAAGCCAAGAAGCCTTAGACAGTGTGCGTGAGATGATCGGCAAGGAATACGGTGCTAAGTATTTACCTTCTGAACCTATCCGTTACGGTTCTAAGGAAGGCGCTCAGGAAGCGCACGAAGCGATTAGACCCTCTAACGTAAAAGTCGAAGCTGCGGCATTAACCGATATGGAACGTGACGCCCAGCGGCTCTACGAGCTGATTTGGCGTCAGTTTGTCTCTTGCCAGATGACACCCGCCCAATATGATGCCACCCGGTTAACCGTGAAAGCGGGTGATTATGAGTTAAAGGCCTCGGGCAGAACCCTGCGCTTTGACGGTTGGACACGGGTGCAAACCGCGCTTAAGAAGAAAAATGAAGAGGACAATACTCTGCCGTTTGTGAACGAAGGAGATGTGCTTTCATTAACTGAATTACAACCTAAACAACACTTTACAAAGCCTCCGGCCCGTTACAGTGAAGCGTCATTGGTTAAAGAGTTAGAAAAGCGTGGCATTGGCCGTCCGTCTACCTATGCGACCATTATTTCGACGATTCAAGACCGTGGTTATGTCAAAGTGGAAAACCGTCGTTTCTACGCTGAAAAAATGGGCGAAATCGTTAGCGAGCGTTTAGTCAGCAGTTTTGCCGATTTAATGAATTATGATTTTACCGCCAGCATGGAACAAACCTTAGATGATGTCGCTCGTGGTGAGCTGGATTGGAAAAAAGTGCTCGATGGATTCTACGCTGACTTTACTAAGCAATTAGAAAAAGCTGAGCTTGATCCCGAAGAAGGTGGCATGCGTCTAAACCAAATGGTGATGACCAATATCACGTGCCCAACCTGTGGCCGCCCCATGGGGATCCGCACCGGGACGACGGGAGTATTCCTCGGCTGCTCTGGCTATGAGTTACCGCCAAAAGAGCGTTGTAAAACCACGATGAACTTAACGCCTGGCGTTGAAGCCATCAGTGAAAACAGTGAAGATGCGGAAACCGATGCACTGCGGGCCAAACATCGCTGTGGTATCTGTGGTACCGCCATGGATAGCTATCTGATTGATGAGAAGCGTAAGCTACACGTTTGTGGTAATAACCCCCTGTGTGAAGGTTACGAGGTCGAAGAAGGTCAATTCAAGATCAAAGGCTATGAAGGTCCACTGATTGAGTGTGATCGCTGTGGTCACGATATGGAGTTGAAAAACGGCCGCTTCGGCAAGTACTTTGGTTGTACTAACGAAGAATGTAAAAATACGCGTAAGTTGCTGAAAAATGGTGAGGCAGCGCCACCAAAAGAAGATCCCATCTATTTGCCTGAGCTTAAGTGCAGCAAATCAGATGCGCATTTTGTACTGCGTGATGGCGCCGCGGGTATCTTCCTCGCCGCGAGTACTTTCCCTAAATCTCGGGAAACCAGGGCACCTTTGGTGGAAGAGTTAGTCAAGTACCGTGAATTACTCTGGCCTAAGTACCAATATTTAGCCGATGCGCCAGCGACAGACGATGAAGGCAATCAGGCTGCGGTCAAGTTTAGTCGCAAGACCAAAGAACAATATGTTGCTACTGAGGTTGATGGAAAGGCGACAGGCTGGTCTGCGCATTACCTCAATGATAAGTGGGTCACTGAGTCGACCGCTAAAAAGGCGAAGAAGGCGTAGTGATAGTAGTCGTGATAAAAACAGTGATAGAACAAAGTACAATATGGAGTAACTGTTTTTCACTGTGATTGACATGCACTAATAAAAAAGCCAAGTCATTCATTGACTTGGCTTTTTTATTATCTGGTTTTTTATGTGTGTCCAATCCTGTTTTACTCAAAAATATCGAATAAGATCACCATTTCTTTTTAGGCTGGAACAACATATCGATATCATCTTCCTCATTTTTAGATCTAGGTGCACTCGGTTCTGACAGTTTTTGAGCGCCCATAATCTCATCGAGTAGCAGTTTAGCTTCATCAACCTTGCGACCAATAAAGGGATCATTGGGTGTCTGTGCTTTAATCGCATGTAAAGTGGCCAAAGCTTTAGTGACCATTTGCTTCGAAGAACCATACTGTTTCATAAAACTCGCAGCACGGGCGCGGGACAGCATAGAATCAACATTAATCCTGAGCTGCAAGCTATCGATGCGGTTTTCTTCTTGGGCAAACACACTCGGATCAACGCGGCCTTTATTGTGCTCTGCCCGTAATATCGCCTTGAGTTTTTTTAGGGTTTGCACTAATGCTAAAATTTGTTTGTCGTTGTCTGGTAGCCTAAACCCCTCAATTGGAGGCGCTTGTGGCGGGCTAGATTGTAATGAGTCTATTTGATTTTTGAGATCGGCGAGACGACGTTGAAAATCCGCCTTTTGTTGGATTGCGCTGAGTGTCGTTGCAATTTCTAACGCATCTTGAACGCGGCGATACAACACCAACATAATATGGGTACTACAAGGTATCATACCAGTATTGGATAATACCGTTTCCGTTTCATCGATGATGGCCCTTTGACGGGCAAACTCGATGCGACGCTCAGCCTCAGCACGTTCTTTTTGTTGTTGTATAACGTTAATTCCGATAACAAGCAGTAAAAGTGCACCGATGAGGATCAGAACCAAGGTGAATGACATAGATGTTCCATTATTTATCCAATTGAGCTAATGCTACAATAAATCAATAAACTAGCATAGTTATCTTAGCCTAGGTTATCATTTCTGTCGTATGAATCTTCAGACTTGTGCTCTATATTCCTATTTGCTTTAATTTTTGCGTTATACTATAACGATTGATTATAGATGAGTGTAATTTTACCACTCAATGAACAATACCTTTATGCGTATTTGAGACAAAGGATAGAAGATGAAACTGCAACAGCTCAGGTATATTGCCGAGGTAGTAAAACATAACCTCAATGTATCGGCAACCGCTGAAAATTTGTATACCTCTCAACCAGGGATCAGTAAACAAGTTCGCATGTTGGAAGATGAGTTGGGGATCCAAATTTTTGGCCGTAGCGGTAAACATTTGACCCATGTGACGCCAGCTGGACTGCAGGTCATTAATATTGCCAATGATATTTTAGGTAAAGTTGAAAGTATTAAAAAAGTCTCGGAAGAGTACACTAAGCCGGATCAAGGTGAGTTAAATATTGCCACCACAGATACCCAGGCTCGTTATGCCTTGCCGCATATTATTCGTCAGTTTATCGACCGTTATCCCAAAGTTAACTTGCATATGCACCAAGGCACGCCTTCGCAGATCAGTGAGCAAGCTGCCCGTGGAGATGCGGATTTTGCGATTGCGACCGAAGCCATGCATTTGTATTCCGATTTAATTATGTTGCCCTGTTATCACTGGAATCGCTCCGTAGTGGTGCCTAAAGACCACCCACTTGCCTCACGCAGTCATATTAGCATCGAAGATTTAGCCCGTTTCCCGTTGGTGACCTATGTATTTGGTTTTGACCGTGCCTCTGAAATTGAAAAAGCCTTTAATCGCGCGAGTTTAGAACCTAGGGTGGTATTCAGTGCGACCAGTGCCGATGTGTTAAAAACCTACGTTCGTTTAGGTTTAGGTGTCGGGGTGATTGCTTCTATGGCAATCGATCCTAATGTCGATAAAGATCTCGTGGCCATAGATGCGGGGCATTTATTCGCCCACAGTACGACGAAAATTGGTTTTAGAAAGGGCAGTTTTTTACGCAGTTATATGTATGATTTTATCCAACACTTTGCACCACACTTGACTCGTGATGTCGTTGAGAAAGCGGTTGCGTTGCGGGATCAGCAGTTAATTGATGAGATGTTTGCCGATAAAAATCTCCCCATGCGTTAACCCTACTCGCAATCATAAAAAATGCCGCGAATATTTGCGGCATTTTTTATGGGGCAACTAAATGTTCCCATTTCTCCGATAGAGGATGGAGTACTCAGTGTCACACCTTAAGATAAGTCACCCTTATCCATCTCGAGTTGGGCGAGGGCGATAACAGCTTGCGTGCGGTTACGCACACCGAGTTTTCTAAAAATAGCCGTCGCGTGGGCTTTGATGGTGGCCTCAGATACACCAAGATCGTAGGCAATTTGCTTATTCAGTAAACCTTCGGCAAACATTTGCAGCACTTTATATTGCTGTGGGGTCAGATCCGACAACTTACTCGCCATTTTATCGGTATCGTCATCTTCAACTGGGATAATTTCGGCCCCCGCAGGTAGCCAAATATCACCCAACAATACTGCGCTCAGCGCTTCTTTTAGGGTTTCCATCGATGCCGATTTAGGAATAAAACCACTGCTGCCGTAGTGGATTGCACGACTTATCGTATTGATATCTTCATGGGCAGAAATCACCACCACGGGAAGGTCTGGGTAGTGGGCGCGTAAGTGGATCAAGGTCGAATAGCCGTGGGAGCCGGGCATTTGCAGATCCAGCAGCACTAAGTCATAGCTGGTATTTTGTGCATCTAAAACCGATTGTAGTGCATCGGCACTGTCGGCTTCATACCACTGGGCATGCTCAAAGGCACTGGTGAGTGCTTGACGTAACGCATTTCTGAACAATGGATGATCGTCTGCGATAATGATATTTAAGTTTTCTAGCTTCATGGCTTTTATGATTATGTTCGGTGCGCGTGAAGATTGAACTCAATGTAACAGAAAAGTAATCAGGGATCCTATTGCTTTATGCAGGAATATTGACAAAATTTTTATATGTTTCTTGTTGTTATACTTTTGTCTAGTGGCCGTTAACGATGAATGACGGCGAACTTGAGCCCAAAAACAGTGCCATTTATGGGGTCAAGGACGCTATCTTGAGTGCCTAAATTCTATTCCGCAGCCCAGACTTGCGTGGGGTTTCGTTGTTCGTCTACGGCAACAAAGGTAAATACGCCGCGTATGGCATGCTCTCGGTGATCTTGGTACATATTTTCCACGAAGATGTTCACTTCGACTTTTAAGGAGGTATTACCGACATGGATCACCCGCGCGATCAGTTCGGCTAAGGTGCCTGCGGGGATCGGCTTTTTAAAATCGATTCGGTCAGAACTCACTGTGACTAAGGTTTTACGACAAAAACGAGTCGCAGCGATAAAGGCCGTTTCATCCATCCACGCTAAAGCTTCGCCACCAAATAACGTATTGTGATGATTGGTGATGGATGGAAATACCGCCTTGATAACCCGCGCTTCAGAGGAGTCGATTCGCGTTTGAATCGCCTCTGGGAATTGTGCTTCATGGGTTTCGGTTTGTGAGGTATTTTCGGTGTTTGGAGAAATGGGCGTAAGCGACATACAGCAACCTAAGGTAATGCAGCAAATAAGGCAGAATTATAGAGATCTTTAATTCTTAAAGATAGAAAACCACTTCATTTTGAGCCTCTAGCGGATTTTATTGTCGGTTTATTACTAACCTTTTAGGCGGCTATGCATAGCAGATAATATTTTAAACTCATTTTTAAGTATAAGTCATTAAAAGTAATATGATTTTTAAATTTTGTCATATCTAGTTATTTAATATAACACTTTAAAGGTTAACAAATTACTTACATTGAGCTACCTTGAATATTCCGCAGTAACCCCTTTGTTGTCATCTGACGTTGTATGTGCTCGTGTAAAGGACTATTTCGGTAACATACTATAATAAAAGAGGATTTCAACATGATCTGTAATATACCTTGGGTAATGAAACAACAGAGGTTCGTGTGGTTAATGGCCACAGCTATGGCGGGTTTCAGTTATTCACCAACGGCTGCAGCAGTGAGTTGTCAAGATATAGCGCCTTGGAACAGTAGCCAAATCTATGCAACTGTCACGCCTGTTACCTACGATAATTATCTCTATCAAAATAAGTGGTGGACCCAGAATGAAAACCCGAGCCAAACGGGGCAGTGGGGTGTATGGGAAAACAAAGGCGTGTGTGATGGTGTGCAAAACCAAGCGCCTACACTGGCCATTTTGCAGCCGCAAAACAATGTGAGTGTGAATTTAGGGGATGTCGTCGTGCTGCAGGCCGATGCATCCGATGTTGACGGTACCGTTGCGAGCGTAAATTGGTTTACCAATGGTCAGGCGGTAACTAGCCCTTGGACGACTAATGTGATCGGCAGTGTCCAGCTTAAAGCGGTAGCGACCGATGACAAAGGTGCGACGACCGAGAAAAGTGTTGTGCTAAGTGTTATCAATCCTGCGAGTGAAAACTTACCGCCTGTGACAGAAATTTTGTTACCTAGCAATGACAGCGCTGTCACTGTTGGCGACTCAGTAACCATTACCGCGAATGCGAGCGATCCTGATTCGGGGGATAGTATTACTAAAGTTGAGTTTTATCTTGATAGTCAATTGATTGCGACTGATAACAGTACACCCTATTCGGCAATATGGCAGGCAGCTGGAGTCGGTGAGCATCAAATACAAACCCGTGCCTATGATAGTCACAATGCCAGTGGCCTTTCGACAGTCATCAAACTCAATGTTGCCGCTGCTAATCAAGCACCGAGTGTGACATTAACCGCGCCACAGGCCAACTTTCAAACCGATTTAGGTGCAAGCTTATCACTCACGGCAACTGCGACTGACAGTGATGGCGATGTGACCAGTGTGCGCTTTTATGCTAACGATATGCTCGTTGCTGAAGATGCAACCGCGCCATACAGTGCGCAATGGACTGCCGTTGCAAACGGTGACATTCGTTTCACGGCTGAGGCCATTGATAATCTTGGCCTGATGACATTATCAACCGCTGTCATCGGCCGAGTAGGTCAAGCACCAACCGATAATGAGGCTTGCCGTCCTGAAGGTTTAGTGGGCGATTCCGTCTATTGCGATGTGTACGATGAACAGGGCCGCGAGAAAATGGGTAGCGATCATGCCCGCCGCGTTATCGGTTACTTTACCTCGTGGCGTACGGGTAAGAATGGCCAGCCGAGTTATCTCGCAAATGATATTCCGTGGGATAAAATTACCCATATCAATTATGCATTTGCGCATATTGATTCGAATAATAAGGTCTCTATTGGCGATCCCAATAGTGCGACGAATGCGGCAACAGGATTAGAGTGGCCGGGCGTTGCAGGCGCTGAGATGGATCCCGAGTTTAATTACAAAGGCCATTTTAACTTGCTCAATAAGTATAAAAAACGCCATCCAAACGTTAAGACTTTAATCTCGATTGGTGGTTGGGCTGAAACGGGCGGTTACTTTGATGATAACGGCAATCGCGTTGCCAGTGGTGGTTTCTATGAGATGACTCAGACGATGCAAGGGATTGAAACTTTTGCCGATTCAGTGGTGGCGTTCTTACGCACTTACAGCTTTGATGGGGCGGATATCGATTATGAGTACGCGACATCAATGGCCAAATCCGGTAATCCTGATGATTTTGCGATGTCAGAGCCAAAGCGCGCGACTCTGTTTAAACAATACGATCTGCTGATGAAAACCCTGCGTGAAAAACTCGATGCCGCCAGCAAGCAAGATGGTAAGCACTACATGTTGACCGTTGCTGCGCCAGCATCGGGCTATTTGCTGCGTGGGATGGAGGCGTATCAGATGACCCGCTATCTCGATTACGTCAACATTATGAGCTATGACTTGCACGGCGCGTGGAACGATTTTGTCGGTCACAATGCGGCGCTGTTTGACACTGGTACAGATGCTGAGCTTGCGCATTGGGATGTTTATAGCACGGCGCAATATGGCGGCATTGGTTATCTCAATACCGACTGGGCTTACCATTATTTCCGCGGTTCTATGCCAGCAGGTAGGATCAATATTGGTATTCCTTACTATACGCGTGGTTGGCAAAATGTCAGTGGTGGCACCAACGGCCTATGGGGCTTAGCGGCATATCCTGATCAAACGGCTTGCCCTGTGGGTACAGGTGACGGTGCGTCAAACTGTGGCTACGGCGCTCAAGGAATTGATAACCTCTGGCACGATAGTGATGTACGTGGCGATGAGATGTTCGCAGGCTCTAACCCTATGTGGCATGCTAAAAACTTGGAGCTCGGTATCAGCGGCAGTTATTTAAGCCTTTATGGATTAGATCCGCAAACGAATGTCGCCGATCGACTGACGGGCACCTATGAGCGCCATTATGACGCAGTGGCAGAATCTTCATGGCTTTGGAACCCTATAAAAAAGGTGTATCTGTCTACTGAAGACGAGCAAGCTATGGCGCGAAAAGTGCAATATGTGGTCGATAACGGCATTGGCGGCGTTATGTTCTGGGAGTTAGCAGGTGACTTTGGCTGG
>Ga0066641_10000219_pt1 | contig 25218 bp, 22 predicted proteins | sample CryGeyCG2114_065_FD_59509 | JGI IMG/M metagenome (GOLD analysis project Ga0066641, IMG submission 59509) | Groundwater microbial communities from aquifer - Crystal Geyser CG12_big_fil_rev_8/21/14_0.65 | ecosystem: Environmental > Aquatic > Deep subsurface > Groundwater | place: USA: Utah: Grand... | reverse complement strand
AGCTTCCGAAAGGATTTGTATTCTTTATGTGTCATCAATTTGTTTATCTTCATGCTCTTGAGGAGAGCTTTGTCATCCAGAGATTCAGCAAAATTGATGAGCGCCTCTTTTCTTCCTTTTCGATCCATATCAGAGATGACCAGCGAATTTCCGACCACGCTTTCCAAAGTGCCGTCCAGGAAACACCGCAGATCACTTTTCATTTCTTCTGCGGTCTTGTATCTTTTGGTGTGATCTGGATCTGTTGCTTTTTGGATTATCTTTGCAAGATCTCTGTCGACATCAAATCTCTGGATGATCTCTGTGAATCCTTTCTCTTCCTGTCTGTAATCTACGCTCAGCGTCGCCACATCCTGGCCAGTAGCACAAAAGAACAACGCTGCGCCGAGTGAATATAAATCGTTACTTCTTGTGTTCCTTCCCATCAATTGTTCATAGCAGACGTAGCCGAGAGACCCTGCGCCCATAGTCGAGCCGTGTCTTGTCTTGTCTATGCCATCTTTCACAATACCAAGATCGATGGTATGCACTTTACCATCACTTCCGACGATCAGGTTGCTTGGTTTCAGATCGCGATGCAGGATATCAAGCGAATGCAGGTATCCGACTGGTTCAAGCGCGCTCAAAATTATCTCTGCGCTCTCTTGTGGGCTCAGCCCTCCATTCTCTTCGACAAATTCTCTTAGATTTTGGCCTTCTATGAATTCATAGACTGCGTGGAAGACAGTGTAGCTTTTGTTCTTGATATTCAAATCTTCTTCATAATGTCCGATGAGGTGCGGGACCTGCGCATGATCTATCCTCTGGCAGATCTCTATCTGATTCACGAAATGCTCAAGGTCCTTCGCATCAGAATTAGATGGATTGAACTCCTTGTCGACTGCCTTGCATGTTCCATCTTTCGATGTGACAAGATATGCTTCTCCCTGGCCGCCTTTTCCGAGCAATGTGCGATTCTCCAGGTCATAATCATTAAGTACAGTCTTCACTCTCTCTTTAGGTTCTTCTTGTTCTTTAACTGTTCCACCATAAAAGTATATTGACATATCAGTATCTCCAGATGCTGCCGAGTGGATATTATGGGGATTTATAAGCGTTTCCCACCAAATCTCCGGTTCCGGAGCAATCCTCGCTTTATCCAAAAACATTAAAAATAGCAACATGTCGTGATTCATAGAAAATGGACAAGCATTACACGTTGGAACAGACATATGACAGATGCACGATCGATGGCTACATTGTCGCTCATGATAGTCTTGATATAAGAAAAGCTGATTCTTTTTTTGAGATGGCCATAGGAGATTTGCAAGTTATTGAAAATCTGAAAGAAAAAGGAGATCTTTGGTCTAGCATATTTAGATTGCAGTACCAAGCATTTTGTAATTTAGCAAGGGCTTCGATGTGGCTTGACAATATGACTACTGAAAATGACCAGGCATTGTTTGCATATCTATGTTTAAAGCACCCTGAACTCGATCTTGATTGGGGTTTCTTTGAAAAAGTCAGAGTGAAAAATGAGGCTCTTCAAAGCAATGACCAACCAATGGATAAGAAAGAATGGAAAAGCATTGAACTCCAGGCGATGCTTTATATCAACGCAATAAAAAGACATATCGAAGAGCGGATCAATTGATCTTTTTATTGACTGTATCTAACGCATCCATGAAATTCTCACGGACATCTTTTGCGAAGCGATTATATCTGTTCATATCCAGAAATAATTGGGACGTGTCGTTCTGCACGACCCCAAGTATCTTCAGAAGACGCTTATATCCTTCTGTGTCTATCTCATGGTTTTTTGCATCCATCTCCATGAGCGTCCTGCCTATGAAGTGTGGAAGCACAAGGGTATTCGCGATCTGCCTGTCATGTTCTTCTGGGTTGGTCTCAATGATTTTTAGGCTTTTTCTAGTGAGGTACTCCTTGATTTTTTCATATTGTCTATCATTGATCCGTTCTTTGCAAAGAACAAGTTTTCTGCCGTTAAGTGAATCGGATGCGCTGTCTGGTCCGAACATAGGATGTGTCGCCAAGATCTGAACATCATCTGGAAGAATCTCTTTCATCATTTTCACGGGATATTCTTTCACAGAGCAAACATCGACGACCAATGTATTCTTCGCAAGATGATTCTTCATATCGACAAGCGTTTTCTCAAATTCAGAAATAGGGACACAAATAATCACCATACTTTTTTTGCAGACATCAGAAAATCCAAGAACACTTGCACCAATTTCATTGATTTCTTTGGTTTTGTCATCTTTATCAAAAACAGATATCCTGAAATCCGGTGAAAGATATCTGACTAAAAGCTTTCCAAATCTGCCAAACCCAATCACACCTATCTCCACATCATCCCTCTTTTTCCTGCTCTTCTCTTGAATTCTTTAAAATCTCGTCAAATAATCTCAAAATGAATTCTTGATCAAGCCCAAGTCCAGACGCTTTTTCTTTTAGTTTGGCCTTGATCTTGGTTTCTCGTCTCGCGTCAAATGTGGAAAGTCCTTCCATCTTTTTTATTTCTGCAATTTGCCGCACAATTGATCTTCTTTTTGACAGAAGTTCTAGAATATCATTGTCGACCAAGTCGATTTCTTTTCGAAGATCTTCTAAACCCATTTTTCTATAATCTCTTCCCCATCAATTCACAGAATGGCCTTAATTCTGTAGTCAATGATTTCAACATATCCGGAGTCAAAGACTGCGCGCCATCGCATAGTGCTTTCTCTGGAAAGGGGTGCATCTCTATCAGAAGGCCATCAGCTCCCGCAGCGATAGATGCTTTGCACAGCGGCCCGATTAGGTCGCGCCTGCCAGCAGCATGGCTTGGGTCGACTATGACCGGAAGATGCGTATCCTTCTTCAGCAATGCGACAGCACTCAGATCAAGCGTGTTTCTATAAGCCGTCTCAAATGTGCGGATGCCTCTTTCGCAGAGTATGACATTCTTGTTTCCGCTGTGGATTATATATTCTGCTGCCATGATGAACTCTTTCACTGTCGCTGCCATGCCTCTTTTCAGGATCACTGGGTTCTTGATTTTGCCCATCTCTTTTAGAAGATCGAAATTCTGCATGTTCCTGGCTCCGACTCTTAAAATATCGACATGCTCAGATGCGATTTTCACATCACGGACATCCATGACTTCTGTCTCCACAAGAAGCCCGGTTGTCTCGCGTACCTTCTTGAGCATCTTCAGGCCCTCAAGTCCAAGTCCCTGGAAATCATATGGGCTTGTCCTTGGTTTGAAACAGGAAGCGCGCATTATCTTTATGCCTATCTTCTTCAGGTGTCTTGCCGCTTCCATCACCTGCTCCTCACTTTCTGCAGAGCATGGTCCTGCGATCATAGCGAAATCACCATCTCCAATAGAAAGGCCGCCGATCTCTACAACAGTCTTCTGTGCATGATGCTCTTTTGTAGTCAATTTATATGGCTTTAGCACACGTATCGCTTTCTCGACGAATTTCAATGAATCTAATTGATCGACAGGGGCGCTCCTTGTGTCGCCAAGGACATGAATCACAACTCTCTCAGTCCCCTCAGAGATCACTGGTTTGAGCCCAAGATCAGTGATCAATGTCGTCACATGATCGATCTCATCTTTTGTCGCGCCTGGCTTTAATACAATTATCATCGTTGCTTCTCCATACGTTTTTTATCAAGAATCATGGTATCATTTAAGTGTTTTTGGTTTCTTTGTAATAATCAAGAGATTCACTTTGAGCCTAGAGCATCATAGAATGCGTCAAAAACATCTTTGTCTGTGCTGATGGTCACGAATTTCGCACCGATCTGCTCGCAGAAGTCCTTTATCTTATATGTATGTCCTTCAAGGCCAGTCTTATATTTGTTACGCAGGCGATTTGAGATGAGCGCCTTTATCGAGAAGCCTGTCTCTGAATCCACAAGATTATAGTCTCCTTCCAGGCTGAACTTCGCCTCGACAGGGTCAAGCACTTGTATTAGCAGAAGCTCACTTTTCTTGTACTTGTACAATGACTCTCTAAGTTCATCGATGTCGAATAGAAAATCAGAGATTATAACTATCATCGACTTTGATTTTATCAGTTCCTTGTATGTCGATAGAGATTCCTTGAAATTGGATTTTCCGGTGAGTTTTGTGAAATTCAATGTGTCGACAATCGAGAGTATCTGATTCACCCCTTTCCTCGCCTTTATCGGTGTCAGCTTGTTCGCGAAAGTAGTGAATTCAAATTTTTCGTTGTTCTTCAGGGCTATATGGGCGAAACCAAGGCCGAGCATCGCAGCATAATCGAATTTTCTCGTGTGCTCGCCAAAATCCATGCTGGCGCTAGCATCGACGATTATGTGGATAGTCATGTTCCTCTCTTCTTCATAACGTCTTATATAGAATTTATCTGTGCGTGCATAGACACGCCAGTCGATCTTACGGAAATCATCACCTTGCACGTAGTCTTTGTAATCCCGAAACACAAGTCCAGAACCAGGATTCTTCGATTCTCTAGAACCAGCATATGCGCTGTGGACTTTTTTCTTCAGCATCAACGTGAATCTGTTGAGCTGTTTTAGATAATCTGTCTGTATTACCATATTATTTTAGGTGATTTTTATCGGATATTATCTGCGATCTGTGTGCTGTCTATTTGGGTATATGTTATGAGTTCACTGCCCAAAGCTCAGATCTCATGCCAAAGTGTATAGTGCGGATATAATGATATAATTATACCGCATTCCCCTTATTTTATCAACTCCTTGATCACATCATCGGCTGATTTGCCTTCACGTTCAGCCTTGAAGCTCAGTATGATCCTGTGTCTGAGTATCGGAAGCGCCATCTCTTCTATGTCTTCTTTAGTGACACATTTCCTGCCGTCGATCAGCGCACGCGCTTTCGCAGCGAGTATCAGACCAAGCGAGGCTCTTGGAGAGGCGCCGAATTCAACAAGGTCCTTATTCTTTCTTGTCCTATTGATGATCTCGACAGCGTATGTTTTGTTCTCGTTCGATATCGGCATCTGTCTCGTAAGATTCTGGAGGAGGACAAGTGACTGCTTACCAAGGAGGACCTTTATGTTTGGATCTCTGAGGATACCAGTGTATCTGTTCACGATCTCAAGCTCCTGGTCCTTCTCAGGATATGTCAGAAGTATCTTCAGAAGGAACCTGTCTGTCTGAGCTTCAGGCAGAGGATAAGTGCCTTCCTGGTCGATTGGGTTCTGTGTCGCAAGGACGAAAAATGGCTTCTCGAGCTTGAATGTGTTTGTGCCCATAGTCACCTGCTTCTCCTGCATCGCTTCAAGGAGCGCGGATTGTGTCTTTGGTGTCGCTCTGTTGATCTCGTCTGCAAGCAAGATGTTTGTGAATACTGGGCCTTTTTGGAACTTGAACTTCTTCTTTCCATCCTCTTCTTCGATGACATAAGTTCCTGTTATGTCTGACGGCATGAGGTCTGGTGTGCACTGGACCCTGCTGAATTTAAGATCCAGGATCTTGCTGATCGTCGATACCAGAAGGGTCTTTCCAAGACCAGGATAACTTTCAAGAAGAGCGTTCCCTTCGCATAATATCGCGACAAGCACGTGTTCGACCACGCTTTTCTGTCCGACAATCACTTTCCCGATCTCGTCAAAAAGCTTATCAAAAGTGTGTTTCAATTTATCAAGGTTCCGTAGTGGGCTTGTTTCAGTCATTCTATCATTCCTCCTATTTGTCTATTGCTTCAAAATAATTCTTGATCCATATCTTCTGTTGCTTGCTGTTCGCTGCGGCTTTCTTTGCATCAAAGCCTGTCCCTTTTGGGATGAATATCTGTGTAAGATCGTCATTCTCATCGAAATTCTCATTGAGAAGATCATCTTCAGACGAGAAATCTATTCCTGAGAAATCCTGGTCAATCTCGAAAGTGAGCTCATCATCACCAAGTATTATCGGGGATCTGTCACCAAAGATGCTGTCATCTTGAAAGATATCCACTGCCGCGATATCGCCATTATTGATTCCAGGACCATCAAAAAAATCAGGCAGATTGATATCGAGTTTGAAGCTGTCAGTGGTCACATTGTGTTTTGCCAGCTGATAGGTAAGGGTCGGAGACATTGCTGTGAGAACTGATAGCACAAATATCACAAACACCCATTTCACTATCTGGCCTGGCTCAAAGAACATGACCGGCCTTATCTTCCTCACTTTCATGGCAAGCTCTCTCCACATGGCTCTTACCATGACATTCTCTTCGTCCATGGTGTCATGCGCAGTAGTCAAGATGTCCTGTAGTTCCGGCTCTCTCTCTTCGAGCAATTTGTAACGTATCTGACGATATTGGCGGATCGCAAGTATCACTGAATACATGCCTGCGAGCACCACGAGTATGTAGACAGAATACTTCCACATGTCCATAATGCCAAAAAAAGCTGCAGGGAGATACAGGATGAGAAAAAATATGGATCCTCTCAGCACTGCGTTTAGCATGATGATCTTCAGGATCTCAAACTTAATCTCCAAAAACAATCTTTTTATGTCTTTCATCAATCATCACAACCCGGATACTTATCTCGACAAGCATCTCTTGAATCTTGGAAGTCATTGGCTCTGTCTTCCCAGTAGTCCCATTTGTCTTTCGCGTCATTATATTTCGTGGTCATTGCTGTCAGACTGTCATCTAATGTGTCGATATTGGTCTCGAGATCATCAATGTCTGAATTCAATGCGCTTATGGTCTTGACTTTCGCATTGACCGAATCCTGGGTGAGTTTCAGCTGCTTCTCTGTATAATCAAGCTTTGATTTGAGAGACCCGATCTCATCGGTCATGGTCTTCTTTGTCTGTTCAAGTTCTGTTGTTTTGTTCGTATACAATTTGTCGTAGAATTGGATGCTTTGAGAGGTGGTGTTCAATGACTTTATCGCATCAAGATACATGCTCTGATACTTCTCTGCCTGCTGCATCCTGCTAAGCGCCGTCACATAATCAGTCGTCTGATCATCGAATTTCCGTTCATAATAGACGGACATCCCAAGAACAAAACCTACTGCTAATAACAGCATGAAAACAAGGAAAAAATTGACATTCTTAACAACGAATCTTCCCATGGTATATCAACCTCTATCTAATGAAAAAATGTCTGTATGATCCTCCTTATGATGATCTCTATGAAATAGATGAACAATGCAAGTACTATAAGCGGCCACTGTATATTAATTTTTTCTGTCTTTATCCTCTTAGAGCGGCTCTTGACATAATTATAGATGTCTGTCACTTCATCAGGGTGGAACAATCTTCCGCCTGCCTGGACAATGCTCTCCTCAAACCCGGCCTGCATCCCAAGTACGCTGTACTCGGTGTGATAATTGATCGCATATGGTGTCGATAAGACGACGTATTGCCCAGCTGACCTTGGTGGTATATCTGCTGAATACAGATCCTCGTCGATACGTGAAAATGTCATGTTCGTGGCTTCAGGGAATTTATTTGACTTGACAACGACTGTCATGTCCTCATTCTCACGGCCGTCTTTCACCGCGACAAAATATTCCTCGTTTCGTTCAGGGTCGCCGACAGCCCAGTTGATGGTCCTTGGGATAAGTTGTGAATTGTTCTCTGTCAATAGTTGTCCAAGATCTCCCTTTGCGCTTCCCGCGGTGAATGCGCCGACGCGTCCAAGGCCATATCGCCAGACAGTCAGCACAGGCTGGCCAGTCTCAAGCGCGACAAGTTCCTGCGACTGGCTTTTAGGTGTCACAAGATTGTAGCTGTTAAGTAGCGCGTCCAATTCAAGTTTCCTTGTTATGAAATGATTGTCATCAAGTACCATGGCATTCGCATACCCTCCAGGTGGAAGGTCCTTTGGAGGACCGAACATGATCTTTAGTTTCTGCGTGGTCGCAGGTTCAAAGAAGAAACCTTTGCCGTCAGATGCTATCTTCTTCAGGTAATTCTGATCAGACTCAGGACTTGGCGATATCGTGTAGAATCTGTATTCTTTTGCCGCAAGCTTGTTGACCAGATTGAGCGTATCTCTTCTCAGATCTGATATCTTAGGATAGTCCTTGCCATCAGATATCAATATTATGTTCTTGCTTCCCTGGAAACGTGCGACAGTCTGGTATGCCGCGGCAAGCCCTGAGAACACATTTGTACCTGGATATGTCGCGAAATTCAGCCTCGCTATATCATTTGCGAGGAGTTCCTTGCTGCTGCCGATCGGCCGCATGCGTGATATCAAATATGCTTTGTCGCTGAACGCTACTGCACCGACCTTTGTGTTGTTCTTCAGACCATCAAGCAGCCCGATGGCAAGGCTTTTTTGGAATATCTCCTGTTCGTTCGTGCCGCCGCTCGCAAAGCGCATGCCGCTCTTTGATATATCCATGACAAGCACGATATTGATGCCGTCGCCTTCATCATTCTCTCCAGTGCCTATGCTGACCGGAAGCAACTTCTCAAAGAGCGTGTTCTCATATTCACCGAAATCAAAAGAATCATCTCCACCGATGACGATCAGGCCGTTCCCATCGGTCACATAATCGATGAGCATAGAAGCATCGATTTCTTTACCTGGGATGTCTTTCAAAATCACTGTCGAATATTCTGAGACATCTGATGGCATCTTAGTCGCATGGGTAACATCATAAAGTTCATCAGTTATAAGAGATTCTTTCGCATATTCCTTGCTGATGAACAGGATCTTTGGCTTGTCGACAATCCGTACGGTCTTATAGAATATGTTGTTCTGGCTGAAAAAGTCTGTTGATCCATCAGCAGGAGTCACTTCAGATTTGATCTTGTGGTCACCAGTACCAAGAGTCTCTGTGAACGTGAATGAATCACTATCTTCATCTCGGTCTATGATGAGGCCACTATCGAGCCAGACCTTGATATGATATTTCTTGACCTGTGTCCTCATGGCTACGATCTTGAATGTGTTCTCAACAGATTCGACGCTCTTCGATGGCCCGAATATCTCAACACCGATATCGCTTTTGTCAGGGAATAATGTGACTGCGCTTATCGTGGAATTGAGCGAGCTTCCGAACAGCACGATATCATTCAATGGTGTCCCGCTGTTGACCTGGCCATCTGTGATCAACAGGTAATTCATGTCCGGCTCAAGATGTGATAGCACTCCATTGCCGATAGATGAATCAAGGCCGGAAGCGATCGTGAATGTCTTTGTCGGTATGAGTGTGCCGAGTTTCTTTATCATCTCACCATACTTCGAGTTGTCGAAGATGGACATGGATGTGGAATTATCGATAAGAATATTCAATTGCAGATTGCCTTCTATCTCTTTTTTATCTTCGATGTAAGGCCCTGCCATCGCCATGAACAGAAGTCCGACGATGATCGTGCGTGATATGAAGATACCAACACGCCATCGCGTCCTTCTCTTTCTCATCGCCCGTACTTCATCTGGATCTGCGCCATGTACGCGGACAACATTGACGAATGTGAGCAGAAGCAATAGCACGATCGCACCTATCCCGACATAGATGAGCCAGGGATATGTAAACTGGGCGCTGAAGAGTTTCATGATAGTATCAAAGAGGATCATTTAGATATCACCTCTTATCTTCAGATAAATGAATTCAAAGAACAGGAATATAAGTCCGATGGCGATGAAAAGCATGCTTAGGTCTTTCTTCACTTTTATCTTCTCAAAAGCGCCTTCTTCGAAATATGACTCTGAAGTATCTTTGATCTCTAATGAGACATCTGACTCTTTCTCATCGAGCAGATTCACAGCGACAGATGTGTTGCCTACATGATATATGCCCTTCTCTTCGAGCAATAATGATTTTGTCTTCAATTTTTTTCCTGATGGAGTCACTATGATTTCTTCATCTTCAAGCGTCAATATATCGCCTGTCTTTTTGTTCATGTTAGTTATGGCGTCTTTCTTGTCGACAAGGATCTCTATCAGATTGTTCCAGAAAAGAGGGTAATCTGGAGATTGCCAGAAATCTGAATTCTCTTCGAGGATGCCATAATAGACTACATATCCATCACCTAACTTGACAAGCGAGACCAGATCGCTCTCGTTTGTGTCAGTCGCGAGCGCCACGACATCATTGACATATGGTCTTGCCACATCATAAGGGGATACTTCGCCGAAATTGATATAAGTCCCTTCGGCAACTTCAGTATACTTGTTCTCTGCTGTCATGATCTGTGTCTCGTTCTTCCGTCCATAGAAACTCATCGGCATGAGCTCTTTTAGATCCATCGCGAGCAAGCCATCCTGTATGCAGACAATAGCAGTCTTCCCATCTTTGACATTATTTATTATCGTCGCGATATCTGCCGGGAGGAACTTGTCTGTGAGGACATCTTTTATGATGATGACATCATATCCTTTGTCTGGAACCACTGGCGGAGCCGCTTTTGTTATGGAGACATGTGGAGAGGCAAGAAGCGCTCTCTCAAGATTGGTCGTCTTCTTGTTGTTTGTGATCAGCAGTATCTCGATCTTGGTGCTGTCTGGTGTGCTTGTATAGATTACATTATCGACTGGGAACTCATCATTGACATCAAGCGTCACTTTCGTGGTCATAGGCAAAGTCACAAAACCGAAAGGCTTTATCGATTCTGGCTCGATCTCGATGGATTCTTTTGTGTCATCGATGATGACATCGAGCGGAACTTTGAATTTATTGAAATTCTTGATGAAAAGGGTCGTCTCGTCCTCGTCTATCTCCATGTCGACAACACCGACATTCCGGATGTTCGAGAACACATTCTGGAATTCGACATCTATCTGTTTAGCTTCAAGTGTCTTCTTTATGGCGAAGATATCAGTATCACGGTCAGTGTTTATCATATCACTGATCAAGATTATCCTCGCGCCGGATATCTCTGCGATCTCGCCTGCATATATCAAAGCATCAGCGAGATTAGAACCCGTATCTTTTGGTCTAAGTGTCGCAAGGACAGATACACCATTATCATAATCACCATCTTCAAGCACAAGGTTCGGTCGTTTTGCCGCGAGGATTATCGTATTCTTCAGAGCAAGATTCTTCTTTGCCGCATCTATCGAGAAAGCAAATCTTGTCGTGCTTCCTATCATGGCTTGAGAACTAGCTGATCCATCGACGATAAGTATCACTGATTTGTCTTTTGCGCCCTCTTCAGTGAGTCTGAATGGCTCTGCGAGCGCGAGACACAGGAATAGTATCGCGAGGAACTGAAGCAGAAGGAACAAGGTGCGCATCAGATGGTGAAACAATGAGTTCTTCGATCTTTTACCAGTCATCTTCATGAGAAACATCAAAGAAGGGATGACCTTCTTCTTTGGACGTGGTCTTATCAGATATAATATTATCAAAGCTATCAGTGCATAGAGCGCCTGTAGCCATGCCGGATTTTGGAAGAAATTGCCTGGCGTGCTATATAGCGCTGCAGCAAAATCCCCCATGTAACTTAAAAAACCCATATCTCTAGATAGGCAGAGTTCTTTTTATATAGATTTCTATATGCTGAGAATATGATGGGCCATGCAAATAGCAAAAAAAGTGATCATTCCTTCTTCCAGATACTCTGGAACAATGCCTTGATCGTATTTGTGAAGAATGGAGTCCTTGCCCAGACAGCTGCATCATAAGAAGGATGCACTTTGCTGTCATCAAGAAGCATGAAGGTTGTATGTTCACCGTCGACAAGCATGAATCTTCCGCTCATGGTGTCGATGTTCTTGAATGAGATATATTTCTTGAAATCCTCGATGACGACCTTGTTCTTGTCAGTTAGGGGGGCCGCAACTCTGATATCGACACCTCTTTCATGGGCTTTCTTAAGTGATTTCTTGAGCGCATCGAGTTTCCTTGCAAGACCATCGGCGCTTGTCATTATGAGGATATCTTTCTTTGCGTTCTTTATCATGTGTTCCATGTGGTTATGGATATTGTTCCGGCCTTTCACTGAGCCAGTGAGGTCGGCTGGTTCTACCATATCGACACCCTGTGTGTGGAGCGCATTAAGTTCTTCAAGGACAGAGGATCCTTCGAGCTCTCCAAGCATCTCAATCTGTTTGTCAGAATCGAGTTTGACTCTTTTCTTCACTCTTTCGACGACTTCACTTGGTTCGATAGCGATATATTTGATCGGTTTTCCTAGCTTTGTGATTATGAATCCTTTTTTCTCAAGACTTTCAAGGACATCATAGCATCGGCTTCGTGGGACGCCAGCGATATCAGATAGTTCCCCGGCAGTTGATATTCCCCTTGAAAGAAGTGCAGTCCATAACTTTGATTCGTAACTATTCAAACCAAAGTCTTTTAGTTTCCTCAAAAAGTCCTGTTGTACGATCATCATATCATCTCCGGCAGTTATTTTCTGCTGTCACCTCTTTGTTCTCTAATATCGAGTATGCGTGGGAATATACAATGGTATTTAAACCTTTCGCTTATGTAACCATTGTACAGTAACAACGATATCAAAGAAAACGGTGTTTATACCGTTCCTCATGGCTGTTTATTGTAAACATGAGAATAATACTAACCGCGAGTGGTCAATAGTCTTTAAATGGATAATGTACTTTTGATGAATTTGAGATTCAAGGGCTGGATTCGATAGACTTAATAACAACAAAATCAGTGATTTATCAGGGGGGGATTTACAGTGGATGATTTGAATTTTTGTCCGTTATGCGGGATACATTCGCATAAATTGTTGCTGTATGATAACGGGCTTTATTATTGCCGTGAATGCAGCAAATTCTTCAATGCACGAACAGAGAAGGTCTTGTGTCCGCAATGCAATTCTAAGCATCTTAGGCATAATGATTTTCCTTCGATAGATGGGAAAAGACTTTTCCAATGCCTGCGGTGCTCAAAGCTTTCATCGGCAGAAGAAGTGATAGATCATCATAGCAAAAGGTAACTTTTTTATATTTTCTGAGATGAAGAATATCCATGAAGCCACTCATACATACAAGCAGCGGCAATTTCATAATCGCTCAATATATTCTTATGAATGATCTTGATGAAATCCTTGTCGAGGTCCGCGATAATGGAAGCATATGCATACCTGGCGACTATGTGCTGGATGACGATGCAGTCGATTCGCATGACTATGATTCCGTGGCAGTCTCGTCTGTCGATAGATTGCTGAAAAGCTCGCTTGGTATTTCATGTGATCAAAAAGAGCATCTCTGCATCGGACTGCATATCGAAGAAGACAAGCAGTTCAACTGCCATTTTGTCGTCTGCCGTGGGTGGAATGGTGATGTGCCGAAGAGAAACAAGAAAGATATCAGGCTTATGTGGGTCAACAGGATGTTTGCTAAGAATCTTCTGACTGATGCTGTGGATAAGGATGCGCTAGAGAAATTGAAGTGATGCTTCCTGATTGATATGATCATGTTCTGCTTGTTATTATTTATTTGGTCTTGAGTCCTGGGCTATTGCGATATGTCTGTCTTGTGCTGTCTGTTATATTCGGGATGCTTATTTGGTCTTGAGTCCTTGGATGAATTGTTATGATATCGCGTTTTTTTCTCACAACCAACTAATAGCCAACAACCAATAACTAACCCAAAATATTCCAAGACTCATTGTTCATAGCTCACAGCCCAAATTTAAATTATAATACCCATATTCTAGATGACATAAGAAAACACCCCTGCAATACCCGCCCCATAAGGATAACATATTTATAGTAAACTATAGTAAATTAGACTATGGTAGGTCAAGTGCCGCAAGGTATCGGACAGAGAGTCGCATCTAATCTGGCATCTCAAGGATTTGGATCAGCAGGAAATTCTGCTGCACCTAGTGCCATGGGCGCTCTTGGCGGCGGTATAGCATCGAAACTAGGCACTGGTATCGGGGCTGGACAGGCCGCAACTATGGCTGCCGGCGCTGCCGCAGGACAAGTCATAGCGAAAGGCGCTGAGGTTGTCATCAGTTCTTTTGCAGCCAATCTATTCATGATAATCGCAGTCCTAAGCCGCCTCCTGGATGGCTACCTGACGGGATGGACATTCGGAGTCAACACATACACGCTATACATCGATATCGCGATGCTCTTCTATTGCGTGATTGCGTTTAAGAAAGACAAGCTTGACAAGTCCATCGCTGGTTTTGTCGCGTTCATAGTCTTTGCGAGTTACATATTGCCGCTAGTCGAAAAACAACTTCTCAATAAAGTGAGTTTTCTAAGCTACCCGATACTCATATTGATAATCGGCAGTATAGCCGCTTATATCTTATATAAACGCGAAGATAAAGAGCTCGCGATCATCTTCTTCATATTCATGCTCGAGATCGGCATACCATTCCTGAACATGCAGTTCAACAGTTTCTTCCTCGCGAACAAATGGACGATACTATTGCTGTTCTGGCCTTTCTGGGCGACGTATGCCGCGAAATATTCAGATACCAAATTATCGGCTTTAGTATTTATTGGAATGATCGTTTTTGTTTTATTATTTTTCAAGCCATTCACATTCGCCGCGCTTGATGAGTTCAAGGTGGACAATGTAATCTCTGAATCGCAAAAAAACGATGCCAGGACAGGCATGGGAAATATAGAACTGATGTGGACTGATTTCAAGGACAATGTCGCATGCGGATGGAAGGTCCTCTTGCAAAACGATCAGAATTGTTTTGATGATCTTGCGAAAAAGAAAAAAGCGGATCAACAAGTCGAAGAGGTCGTAGAAATATATCTATATCCTTTCGAGAAAGACCAGACTATATACACAACACAGAAGACATGGCAATATACCATGAACGCACGGATAAAGAACAAGATGGATGATGATATGAAAGTGTATCTCGCGTGCGGGACATCGACAAGACCTACAGAGATTGCTGAGAGCGATGAGACAACCGGCACAGTGGTCGGTTATTCAACGACAAATCCGCTTGTCGTGAAAAAGGACAAGATATTCAACCAGCCATTGACATGCGGAGTCACTACACCACCAGATCTGAAACGGCCGATTATATTCTATAAGGCAAAAGTGAAAGATATCAAGGCTACAAGCACTTATAGACGACTCATCGTCGAAGAGAAGGATCCTCAGAAGAGCCAGATGTACACTCAGATAATCAACGAAAAATTTATGGGACAGACATATGACGCAGTGGCGACAAGAAGTTTCGCGAAACTTGACATCTACATGGACAAGGGATACAAGCAACCGATGATCGAGATGAAACGAGATTCGACATTTCAGTTGCATGCGGATCTATATAACAATGGCAACGGCGAGATAGATCTGAAGAAGGCGTCTGTCAAGTTACCGACTGGATTCACTGCGATAAGCTGCAATGGATATGATGCGAAGACTAACACAATCACTTATGATGTGAAATCACAGCCATTCAATCAGATCAGCAAATCAAATCATCTGAGCTTTGCTCCATGCACTGTGAAATTCGACATCGATAGCGGTCTTTTGAATCAGGCAAGCGATGTACAACGCGTCTATCCGACATTGTACACTATCGAAGGCGAGATATTGTATGATTACACAGTCACTGCATACAAGAGCCTGATCATAAAAGATCAGACTAAAGTCACAAACAATAATATAGTAGTCGAGGCTGGAACCACATGAAGAGGATACTTGCGATCATATTGATGATATCTTGTGTCATGCTGTCATCCTGCACACTACCTTCATTAGGAAGAAATTCGCAGCAGGATCCGAATATGGCGAAGCTCAATGAATATCGCACTGGTACAGATGGTGTCAAGATAAAGTTTTTAGACAAACTGCCACCGGATCAGGTTGGACAAAATGATATATTGAAGGCAGTGTTCGAAGTCCATAACGCTGGAGCGACAGACATAGAATACGGAAAAATAGTGCTGCTCACGACAGACGCCAATGTCAAAGTGACCCCATCTGTGAATGAATATAGACTCCGCGGAAAGCATATGTATTTTGTGGAAGGAGAGAAGACGACTGAAGAATTCACAGTCTCGGTGAGCGGAATCGGGGACAAGAAGACGACACTCATCGGTTATACCTGCTACCCGTATCAGACAAAGGCAGTGGATAGTATCTGTATAGATCCGACCATCGGAAAAGTCACTGTCGCAGACAAGGCATGTGAGATGAAAGATATGAGCTTCTCTGGTGGTCAGGGTGCTCCGGTCGCAGTCAGCAATGTGAAGATACTTCCTATCCTGCAAGGCAATGATTTCAAATTGAGATTGAATATAACTATCGAGAACAAAGGCGGCGGAAAAGTGGTATCAAAGAATATTGCCTCTTCTGAATGCGCGCTCACGACAAAAGAATCTGAAGATGTCGATAGCAATGTCAACGTCGATGTCGAGCTTTCTGATTCAAGGCCGAGTTGCAAATCCTATCTCAGTGGATTGAACGATCCAAAGAGCAACAAAGGATACATCATCTGCACGACAGGAAGCATAAAGCAGAAATACGCAAGCAAGGCATCGATCGTTGTCACGCTTGATTATGGATATGTGTCTAAGGAGCTGACAAAGAGCATTTCGATATATCAGTGAATGTGGGGTCTTGGTGATTGTGATATGGTTGTCTTATTCTATTCGCATTGAATTGCATTGCTTATTTCGGTGAGGGGTATGGGGTAAGAAAGCATAGAGATTAAAAAAAGAGAATCACAACTAATTTGATTTCAATAATGCGATCAGCATCTTTCGAATCCGAATTATCCGTGATTTATAATCTTTGTATCTATCAACATCTATCTCATCCGTATCCATACAGAAATCCAACCAGAATTCGGTCTCGTTCGTTTCACCTATGCAGATCCGGACCTTATGTTTTCATTGAGGTATTGTATCGAACGCAGCCATCTCAGCAAGATTTGCAGGTATAGAAGTGACTGAACCAAAAATCTGATTTTTCAACCGATGATTTTGATTTTTCTTGAAATCATGCCAGATATCTTTTCCAAGGAGATATGAATCCTGGAAAACTTTCAAATCTTTGAAATCATGCATATCCCTTGAAATCATGCATCTCATTTGGAAAGTATCAGATTATATGATATTTTTTCTTATATATCCTAAGGCATTATATAATTACATAATAACCCACACCCCGGCTCTATAGAAAGTCATAATAAGAACCCCTACTCTTAATTGCTTAAGAGAGGGGTGGTGGAGAGGTACCTCCACCATGGAAGATAAAGGAACACTACTCACACCCCATAACCTTTAAATACCCATATCTACTCCTGCAGATTTGAAAATGGAGCTCGAAAACACAATCAGAAAATACGTTCTACAGAATGCAATCAAATTCAATGGGAAAGCTAACCCTGGCGCTATCATGGGCAAGGTGTTAGGTGAGGATCCATCGCTTCGTTCGAAAGGAAAAGAAGTGAACCAGATGATCCTGGCGATTGTCAAAGAAGTCAACGCTCTTGGAGTCGAAAGACAGACTGAGCTCCTTACAGATCTTGCGCCTAAGCTTCTTGAGAAGAAAGAGCATAAGGAGAAAGATATATACGCATTCCTGGATATAAATGATGACGATAAGATAGTCACTGCATTTCCGCCGGAGCCATCCAAATACCCGCATATCGGCCATGCGAAGTCGCTCTTATTGAACTATGAGCTCGCGAAGCGTTACAATGGCAGGTTCCAGCTCCGCTTTGATGACACAAATCCCGATCTTGCTAAGGAAGAGTTCTATGACATCCACAAAGACAATTATAAGTGGCTCGGCATCCAATGGGATGAGATGTTGATCGCGTCTGACTATATGGAGAAGTTCTATGAGCTTGCCGAAAAGCTTGTCAAAGATGGCAACGCATACATGTGCCAGTGCCAAAGCGAGCAGATCAAGGACGCGAGGATGAAAGGCATCGGCTGCAGATGCAGGGAAAAGACCCCTGATGAGAATCTTGACGAATGGCATCGTATGGGAGAGATGGAAGAAGGGAGCATCATCCTTAGGATGAAGATCAACATGGCTCACAAGAATTCCACTATGAGAGATCCTGCTATCATGCGTATAATGGACAAGCCGCATGCGATGACTGGCGAAAAATACCGTGTCTGGCCGAACTATGATTTTGAGACTACTGTTATGGATGCTTTATGTGGTGTGACGCATCGACTGAGGACAAAAGAGTTTGAACTTAGAAACGAACTCCAGCGCCACATACAACGAACGTTGGGTTTCAAAGAGACTTTTTATTATGAACTTGCGCGGTTCAACATGACTGGCGTCTTATCAAGCGGCAGAGCCATAAGAGACATGATAGAGAAAGGCGAGCTTGTCGGATGGGATGATCCATCGCTTACTACACTTGTTGCTCTCAGACGCCGGGGTTTCCTTCCAAAGGCATTGCTTGATTTTGTCAGATCGACAGGCATGACAAAGAACGAAGCCACCCTCACATGGGATGACTTGATATTGCATAACCGGCGTCTTCTTGAAGAGTCTGCTGACCGGTTCTTCTTTGTCGAGGATCCCGAATCGATCGAGATCAAAGGAGCTCCAGCGCAGGACATCGAGATGGACCTACATCCGGACCATAGGAAAGGCGGAAGGAAGATGAAGACCAACTCTAGGTTCTATGTGACTAAAAATGATCTGGCTTCTCTGCCTGATGGAAAGATGAGCAGGCTCATGGATTGCGTCAATTTCATAAAAAAAAGGGACAGCTATGCGTTTGATTCGACAGAGCACACAAGGTTCCGCGGATCAGATGGAAAGATAATACACTGGGTGGCAGCATCTGATGATCTTATCTCTGTCGAGGTCATGATGCCTGACAAGAGTGTCAGGAAGGGCTTTGCTGAGCCTGGCGTAGCATCTGTGAATGTCGGCGACGTCATCCAATTCGAGCGTTTTGGCTTCTGCAGACTCGATTCAGTCGATGGAGAAGTCAGGAAGTTCTGGTATACGCATAAGTAGTTTTTGGTTCTTGATCTTTAGTTTGTGGTTTTAAATTGAACCAATAACTAGTTTATCAGAACAAACAATTAGATTTATTGTCCAGAAAATGGCTTATTTATATAATTTCTGATTTGCTGCCAATCGAATTCTTTACTTACAAGCCGTGAAAGGGCATAATTCGACATTCTTAAGCGAAAGATTTAAATATCAGCCCCCCTTGTAACTGCTCTAGAAGCCTTTATCTAGCGGAATTCGAAGGATATAGGCAGTCTAATGTTCAAATAATTTGAACGAGGTGAACTACAAAATGGCAGACCTATTGGTTGTAAAAGCAAAGCTAAAGGACGTTTGCAAAGAATGCAATGTTGCAGGAGACTTCGCAGACGCACTTGACAAAAAGGTAAGAACACTTGTCTCAGATGCTGTTGCACGAGCAGAAGGCAACAACAGAAAGACAGTCATGGCAAAAGACCTTTAAGTAGATCTTTTTTTGTTTTTCTGACTTTTTGGGCCCTGACCGGCCCAAAAGATCTCTTTTTCTCTATAGATTGATTCTATACTTGTGACTCTTCTTTATAACAGGACGTCCCCTGTGTTGCACGTCTGAACCGCTCTGTCCTGGACACATAATATGCATCCGTTATAGTTTGGCCCATAACAGCCAGCACAAAGCCAAAATCAAATAAACAGAATTCAAGTCACATGAATTACGTTGTATTGCTTATATATATTAGAAATCTATATATAGACTGGGGCATTTTTAAAAAGCTATGGCAGATAAAGGCACCAATCTAAAATTTAAGACAACAGCAGACATAGCAGTCTCTAAGACATTGGTAGACCAAGTCATAGGCCAGGAAGATGCAGTCAATATAGTGAAAAAAGCAGCTCAGCAGCGAAGACACGTGATGTTGATAGGAGAACCAGGAACAGGCAAATCGATGCTTGGCCTTGCACTTGCAGAGCTGCTCTCAAAAGAGAAGCTTGTCGATGTCATCGCTTTTCCAAATCCGCATGATGAGAACCAGCCAAAGATCCAGACATTTCCTGCCGGAAAAGGCCGCGAGATCGTGACCAAGGCAAAGATGTCAAGCCAGGTGTCATTCAAGAACCAAAATATCCTCATCTTTATAATAGTCCTTATCGCGACATTCCTGCCATATTATTTCTGGCGGAAAGGAGAGATATCAGATATAATCTTTGCGGCATCCATGGTCACAGGAATGGTATTCATCGTCGGATTCATGATGTTCCTGAACCTCAACAAGAAGATGGGACAAAAAGCCCTCGTACCAAAAGTTATCGTCGATAATTTTGGCAGAAAGACCGCACCTTTCTTTGATGTTACTGGTTCGCATGCTGGCGCGCTTCTTGGCGACGTGCTCCATGATCCATTCCAAAGCGGTGGACTTGGGACACCAGCACATGAACGAGTCATCGCAGGCATGATACATAAAACACACAAAGGAGTCCTTTTCATAGATGAGATATCTACATTGAAACCAGCGACACAGCAGGAACTTCTGACTGCACTTCAAGAGAAGAAATATGCTATAACTGGCCAGAGCGAACGAAGCGCGGGAGCTATGGTCCGTACTGAACCTGCTCCATGTGATTTTGTAATGGTAATGGCTGGCAATCTTGAGACTTTGAAACACATGCATCCTGCTTTGAGATCAAGAATATCCGGATATGGGTATGAAATATTTATGAATGATACTATCAAAGACACTGAAGAAAATCGGAACAAGATAGCGATCTTTGTCGCTCAGGAAGTCAACAAAGATGAGAAAATACCACATTTCAACAATGATGCTGTCCAGGAGATAATAACCATAGCAAGGAAACGGGCGAACAGAAAAGGTCATCTAACACTCAGGTTCAGAGAGCTTGGCGGGATAATCCGTGCGGCAGGAGATATCGCGATCGAAGAGAAAGCGAAACTCGTAGAAGCAAGCCATGTAGAGAAAGCTCTTACTGTTGCACGTACTCTTGAGAAACAGATCGCGGATAAATATACTGAAAGAAAGAAAGAATATGACATAATCGTCACTACAGGAAGAGCAGTGGGACGTGTGAACGGGCTTGCCGTAATAGGCGGTGGATCATCATATTCAGGTATAATACTCCCTATAGAATCAGAGATAACCATCGGCGGAAAAGAGACGAACATAATCGCTACTGGGAAGCTCGGTGAGATCGCAAAAGAAGCGATAGTCAATGTATCTGCTATCGTCAAGAGATATTTTGGCCAAGACATAAAAGGGACAAAAGATATCTATGTCCAGTTTCTGCAGACCCATGAAGGCGTCGAGGGAGATTCTGCAAGTATTGCAGTCGCCACATCAGTGGTATCAGCCCTCCAGAACATCCCAGTCAAGCAGGATTGCGCAATGACGGGAAGCCTTTCAGTAAGAGGAGAAGTTCTACCGGTCGGCGGCGTGTCTTCAAAAGTCGAAGCAGCCATCGAAGCAGGCATGAAGAAAGTCATCGTGCCAAAATCAAACATGCAGGATATCATAATTGACAAGAAGAAGCTTGCTTTGATAACCATAGTGCCTGTAGAGACACTTGCAGATGTTCTGAAAGAAGCACTCTACTGGAAAGGCAAAGAGAAGATACTAAAGAAGATAAATGACGGAAAGTGAGTTAGAAGTTCTTATGATTATCGTGTCCCATCAATACAATCTAAGATTTAATGATTGGCTCTTGGTAGTCCATTATTAGTTGTTCGTTTGTGGTTTTGGTATTTGCCTTATTTGGTTTTACCAAAGCCAAGACTCATGACCAAGTAATCGACGCCTAAATATCTCAGAAAGCGCAAGACAACACTATCGTAACAGCCATGGCTCGAGACTCAAAATACAAACGACCAGATGAGAGGTCTATTTCAGATTTAGATAAGTTCCCGTGGGCCGTTCAATATCTCTTTATCATACTCTTTATCGACATCGACAGTATGGAGCTTTCCAAGCGCAGTCTCAAGATCGACATATGTTATACGACCATCTTTATATGACACCATCTTTCCGAACTCTTCTCTTGCAATCAGATCGACTGCCGCGATCCCAAAAGCCCTGCCCATCCTCCGATCATATGCGCTTGGTGGACCACCGCGCTGCAGATGAGAAAGAACAACATGCCGCGTGTCATGGCCAGTCTTCTGTTTGATTATCTTCGCGAGACGCTCGCCTACTCCTCCAAGCAATTTATGGCCGAAATCATCAGTCTCTTTTCCCTGGAAGCATTCCTCTCCGCCGCAGATCTTGCAGCCTTCAGCGACGATGATGATCTCATATCTGAGTCCGCTGTCATCGCCCTTCTTGATTAGGTCGCAGACATAATTCGCATTTACTTCATATTCAGGTATAAGTATTATGAATGCGCCAGTGGCTTTTCCGCCTTCAAGAGCGAGCCATCCTGCATGCCTGCCCATAGTCTCTATCACGAAAACACGTTCATGCGATCCAGCTGTCGTCCTAAGCCTGTCGACTTCTTCAGTTATTATCGACACAGCGGATTCAAAACCGAGGCAATATTCTGTCCCTGGAAGATCAAGGTCGATCGTCTTTGGTATGCCGATCATGTTCATGCCTTTCGCTTTCAGTTTCGCAGCCACCCCAAGAGTATCTTCTCCGCCGATCGCAATCACGACATCAAAACCAAGGGCTCTCATATTCGATATGACCTTCTCTGATTGATCATTCTCTGGGTTGAATGGATTTGTCCTCGATGTCCCGAGCATAGTGCCACCATAACGGTCCCATGTCCGGACAGTGGACTTGAAAAGAGGTCGGATATGTTCCTGCACACTTCTTTCATTTGAAGGATCCACCTCAACTATGCCATGCCAACCATCATTGATGCCGAAGCATTCAAAGGACTGTCCCCTCTTGCCTTCAAGATCAGTATCGAGCGCGGTGTTGACTACCCATTTCACTGCGTTATTAAGCCCAGGACAATCGCCACCACCAGTAAGAATACCTATTCTTTTCATATGAACATCACCATCTTTTTATTATAGAGATAGAATCGTGCTGGGAGCTATATATACCTTTTGCATCGATGCAATGCGAGATCTTTGTCAGATGCTATTCCTGTCATCAGCATTATCTGTTTGGCATCGACTCTTTGAGAACAAAAAATAATCATAATCCAAGACTCAAGACAAAGGACTCAAGGCTCGGAGACTCACGTAGTCCAAACAGATAGAATTCATAAAAAAGAATCACTCTTTCTTCTTATCGGTAGAAGGTGCTTTGGCCACTTTTGCAGGCTCTTCCTTTTTCTCAGGGGCTTTCACTGGCTTTTTCTCTTTCTTCTTTGAAAGATCCTTGACCTTGAACCCTAGATCAGAAAGTCCTTTGAGAACTTCTTCAGTGGTCGCTTTCTTCTTCACATCGATTGTCTTGTCCATCGGCTCAAGATGCGTTATATTTACTTTTTTTCGTCGTGTGTTGCCGTCAACAAGCACCATCGTGTCATCGATCACATCGATGACGACACAGTGTCGCTTTGCATCTCTTCCGTGGGTCTTTATGCAGACTCTCCCTATGTCGAAAATCATTCTTTAACACCTGTCTCTCGTGCTTCTGTTATGATCTTCCTTGCTGAGCATTTGCTGCAGAGGACTCCACCATAAGGCCTTTCTGGTCTCTTCTGGCTTTTTGGAAGATTCTCAAGTTTATATGGCCTAACTTTCGGCACACCAGCAAGTGACTTGCCGCAAGTACCACATTTAGCGCTGCTTGGCTTTCTCTTAGCGTAATGGACAGTGACCCGTCCGCCTGGTGTTTTTTTGAAGACTCGGCGCAATGACCGTGATCTATATCTTGGTTCAGTCATGTTGATTACCTTATATATAGCTCTATATGAGCCACTCCCAGAAGAAACTAGTACTTCTTTATAAAGCTTTTTGTTTGGAAACTATCCTACTCTGGTCTCGCAGACCGTCTTACGCGTAGGATCCATTATTCTCTTACATATCGATAGATCACCAAGTCTGACAGCGACTGATTCAAAACAAAGATCCCTATGGACCTCTTTTGAGAGACCTTCGCAAGTCATTGTATCATTCGCCATAGTCGCGATACATGTATAACGGATATCTGTGTTCGAGATGCTCTTGCAATCCTCTTTTGTCTGGCTGTTGAATCTTATGCATTCATCCCGATCATCCGAAGAAGATATCTTCAGACAAGGAGCAAGCGTCCCGATCTTTTGGGCCACCATCTCATAACAATCATCACGAATGGCGATATCCTGCACTTTCTCGCAGTCCTTCGCATCTGAAACAACCTGTTGATAGCATTTTTTCTGCATCTCCGCATCTGATATTTTATCACAGAACTCAAAATCTTTATTTGACTGTGCCTTGTTGAAATAACAGGAATCTCTCATCTTCTTGCTTGTGATCTTCTGGCAATCATTGAAGCAATTCACCTGGAAATCTTTATCGGATATCTTCTTGCATAGATTGTCGTTCAACGGAGCGAACGCATAATAGCAATCATACCTTATGTCTTTGAAAAGTATATCGTTACAATATACGATGTTGCTTTTATAGACTGCAAGATTCTTATAGCATCTATCGGCGTCTTCATTCTCTGTGACCAATCGCCTGATCTTCGCGCATACGATTGGATCATTCACGATAGTCGCAGAATGAAGATAGCAAAGAGCTTTCTTCTGATTATTGAAATGGATCCCGGAACATTCGTCAAGGATATCATTCTTTCCATAAGCATTCAGGTTCTTGATCACAAGATCATTATTCGCATGGATCATGTTCAGAACAGGTATACCTGCAAAAGCGATTATATTCAGCACGACAAAGATCATTATCTTTGTAACCTTGAATTTCGTCTCCGGCGTGAAGACGACATAATCGCCATGCTCTTTTGAGATTCTATGAGCCTGTTTCATGGTGAAGAACAATGAGACACCAAGCGTCACGAAATAAAGTGTCCTTTCACATGACACAAAGCTGCACTTCGATGGACCGATGAATATGAACGGAAGCGATACTAGCACCGGCATGATGACATAGACCAACTTTGGATACTCAGTGAACAAAACCTTGTTCCCCACCGTGCATGCGATGAAGAAAGGGATGATAAAAAAAAGATAATAGAACGCAAAATGATATCTGAGAGTCTCAAACACATTGTATGTTGTATCCTTAAATGCATAATTCACGATGAGAACAATATTTAGCAAAGAGAAATATGTGAATGTGATCGAAAGACCTTTCACAAACCCTTCGCGATATTTTGAATCCATATGATTATTTCGTGGTCAGAGATATAAATATGTTGTGTAATTAGGGCTCCGTAGAACGGTTTTTGCTAATTAGCTCTCGGGGGCTATAAATCCAATATTCA
>Ga0066641_10000213_pt1 | contig 25435 bp, 29 predicted proteins | sample CryGeyCG2114_065_FD_59509 | JGI IMG/M metagenome (GOLD analysis project Ga0066641, IMG submission 59509) | Groundwater microbial communities from aquifer - Crystal Geyser CG12_big_fil_rev_8/21/14_0.65 | ecosystem: Environmental > Aquatic > Deep subsurface > Groundwater | place: USA: Utah: Grand... | reverse complement strand
CCGGCAATCCCGCCGTTTCCGAGCCGAATATCAAATATGAATTCGTGCTAAATTTTGCATCATAATAAATCTTCTCCGCCTTGGTGCTGAAGAAAAACAAATCACTCTCATCAGGCTTCCGCACCGCCAAAAACTCCGCCCAGTCATCATAATGGCTGATATTCAAATATTGCCAATAATCCAGCCCTGCCCGCTTAATTTCCTTCGCATCAAAGTGAAATCCGCATGGATGGATAATAATCAGCTCTGCGCCCAGCGCAACACATGTGCGCCCGATTGCTCCGGTATTCCAATGAATCTGCGGATGAACGAGGATGATTTTGAGAGAATGCTTTAGATGCATTATGCCAATGACTTAATCGCCAATTCATAGCCTTTCACACCAAAACCGCAAATCACCCCATCCATAATCGGTGATATCAGAGATTTTTGACGAAAACCCTCACGCCTGTAGATATTAGAAATATGCACCTCAATTTTCGGCATATCAAGCAGGCTCAGCGCATCAACAATTGCCACGGAAGTGTGGGAATATCCACCCGGATTTATCACCAGCCCGTCAAAACGCTCACGCGCTTCCTGAATATAGCTGATAATCTCACCCTCATAGTTGGATTGATAAAACGTAACTTCCATACCGAGCTTATGCGCCAAATCCGCGCAGCGCTCTTCAACATCGGCGATTGTATCCGTGCCATAAATTTCCGGCTGCCTTGTGCCCAGCATATTTAAATTAGGGCCGTTTATTACTAAAATCTTCTTTGCCATTTTCGTTCTTACTTGTTAAACATGGCATATGAATATCACAATTAACGGCGAAAATAAAGTATTTAGCTCAACACTTACGGTTTCTGAGCTACTTTCCGAGATGGGCATAGATTCACGCAAAATTGCCGTGGAACGAAATTTGCACCTGATAAAGCGTGCTGAGTTTGATTCAGCCACTCTAAATGATGGAGATGAAATCGAGATAATCAACTTTGTTGGGGGCGGATGAACCATGAACCTAGAACCACTGAAAATTGCCGGAAAAGCCTATAATTCCCGCCTACTCATCGGCACGGGAAAATATAAATCCTATGAGGAAAATGCGCGGGCGCTTGAAGCAAGCGGTGCGGAAATCATCACCGTTGCCGTGCGGCGGGTGAATATCGCCACCAGCAACGAACCGATGTTGCAGGATTTTATCGACCCGAAAAAATATACATATCTGCCCAACACGGCAGGCTGCTTTACTGCAGATGAGGCCTTGCGCACCTTGCGCCTAGCACGGGAAGCAGGAGGCTGGGATTTGGTAAAGCTGGAAGTGCTGGCTGACCAAAAAACCCTCTACCCCGATATGGTTGAAACATTAAAAGCTACTGAAATCCTCGTAAAAGAGGGCTTCAAAGTCATGGTATATTGCACAGATGACCCGATTATCTGCAAAAAATTAGAAGATTTGGGCGTGGTTGCGATTATGCCACTCGGCGCACCAATCGGTAGTGGTCTGGGCTTGCAAAACCCGCTGAATATCAGGCTTATTGTTGAGCAATCTTCCGTACCCGTTCTGGTAGATGCCGGAGTTGGCACGGCTTCAGATGCAACAATTGCCATGGAATTGGGCTGTGACGGCGTGTTGATGAATACCGCAATTGCTGCTGCCGAAAACCCGATTCTGATGGCAGAGGCGATGAAAAATGCGGTTATAAGCGGCAGGCAGGCATTTCTGTCAGGTCGTATGCCCAAGAAAATTTATGGCAGCCCGTCAAGCCCGACTGAAGGCTTAATTGAAAAAGCAAAATAACAAATGTTATTTAGTCGTCGCGGAACTTTCCTGCTCAGCAAGAACCATAAATATAAGCGTTAGAACTGCAAATACGGTAAGTTGCACGCCAACTTCTACGCCCATAATTCCAATGAACTGCGCTAGATGAGTATTATCGCTATATATATTATACTCAAGGAATTTTCCGCCCATAATCAGGCTCAAAAATCCGAATGAGCAAAATATAAATGCGCCAATGCAGCCAATAACCCGCAATTTCCGCAGGCTGATAATCTGCTTGGTTTTGTCGACACTAAAAATCATCGCATGCAAGATGAATGCAGTCGCGCAGATTGCACCACCCTGAAAGCCGCCACCGGGAGAAACCTTACCGTGGAAAAGCACATACCAGCCGAACATGAATATAAAAGGGATGGCAATTGATGATATCACGCGCAAAAGGATATGATGCTTCATGCCTCTCTCCAGCTTGTTAGCGGCAATATCAGCAAAACGCCGATTCCGGCAACCAGAATCACATATACTTCACCCAGAGTATCATAGCCGCGATAGCTGGCTAATACTGATGTTACCATATTAGATACACCAGTTTCCGAATAGCTGTTTTCTGTATAATGTTTTGCGACATAGCTTGATGCGGGGGAATCGGCAGCGCCATAAAGCGGCATTTCTACCACCGAGCTGATGAGCAACAATAATATTGAGCATAAGAGTAGAAAAGACAGGAAACGGAATTTGCGTTTGCCGGTTTCTTCGCGCCCTGTGATACGAAAAGCTGCCAAGAAGAATAATGTGGATATGGCAGAGCCGATTGCAGCTTCAGTAATTGCAACATCGGGGGCTTCCATTGAGAGGAAAAGCCCAGCCGTTATTAGGCTGAATATCGCGAGGAATACCAAGGATTTGATTAAGCTGCGACTAAATACAACCGCGACTGCAACACCGATAAGGATTCCCCAGAGAATTACATCCGCAAGCTGTGAGGCATAATCAATGCTAGCATCCATGCATTTGCCTCATCAGGATTTTTTCTTCGGCTTGGTTTTTGGTTTCGCCGTTGACTTTGCTTTTGCTGCAGTTTTTGACTTAACCTTGGAAACCTTACTTGCCGCACCGGATTTTTTCGCAGCCTTGCTAGCCGAAGCTTTTTTAACAGGAGCTTTTACTGAACCGATTTTGTGCCCAGGCGTTTCCGCAGCCTTAAGATGCTGTATATCTTCATTATATTCAGCCTCTTCTAAATCATGAGCAGGGGTGTAGTAAATCTTCTTATTAAACGTGCCCTCGGTTTTGTCTATAAACGCAGTAATACCCACATCGGAAGTGATGTTAACGGTTGTGCGGAACATATCAAGGATACGGTCAACACCAATCAACAGCGCAATGCCAGATGTCGGCACACCGATTGTTTCGAGCACCAACGCCATCACCACTAGCGAACCACCCGGATATCCGGCAGCGCCAACGGCAGCAATTGTTGATGTGAAGATGATTAAGCCATAATGGTACATCTCAAGTTCAATTCCGAATGCTTGCGCAAAGAATATTGCTGCAATACCCAGATAAATCGCCGTACCATCCATGTTCACTGCAGCACCAAGCGGCAAGATGAATGATGTTATCGGCTTAGACACACCAAGCTTTTTCTCCGCAACTTCCATAGATGTTGCCAAGGTTGCTTTTGAACTGGTTGTTGAGAATGCAATCATTTGATACTCGATGCTTTTTGCCATAAACGGCCAAGGCTTCAGACGAAGTAGCAATATGACACATGCGATAATAAACAGATAATGGATACCCATACCAGTAATCGTTGCCAATACCAGATAGCCTAGCTGAATAATCGCTTCAATACCAAGAGTTGCAGAAACCCAAGCCATCAAGCCCCATACTGCATATGGAGATAGACGGATGATGAAACCAATCATTTTAAACATTAATTGCGCGGAGCTATGGCAGAAATCTGCAACACGCTTGCCTTGCTCACCCATAACGATAAGCGCAATACCAACGAATATGGCAACAAACACGGTCTGCAAAGTATTTGCCTTACCATCTGCACCTGCCATTGCGCCAAGCGCGTTATCAGGGATGATACTAAGAACAATTTTCATCAATTGGGGCAACTCATAACCACCTGAGCCTTCACCAGATTTTGCAGCTTCCAAAGCGGAAAGATCAACACCAACACCTGGTTCAAAAACATTACCAAGCCAGATACCAATAGAAATCGCAAAAATTGATGTGAATAAATATGAGCCCATCGCTTTCATACCAACACGACCAAGCGCATTCGTGTCAGATATTGTGTTCACGCCGGAAACCAGCGAGAAGAAAATAAGCGGGGCGACAATCATCATAATCAGATCAATGAAGATAATACCGAATTGCTTTAGATATTCAGAATAATGAATCACATCAAATGCGCGGATATCAAAGCCAAGCAAGATACCGATAACCAAACCGATAATCACCCGCTTCCATAAATCCACCGCAGGCAATGTAAATATTGAGGCAAAGCTAACCAGAGTAATCATCAGCGGGACATTTACTCCCGTTGCCTCTTTCAAATTCGAGGCTAAAATTGCGAGTAAGGAGATAGCATAAAAACCACCAAGTAACATTTGTTTCCAACGTATCGTAGGTGCCCAAATCATTGCAACTGCCGTGATAGCCAAAATCATACGGTAAGGCGCAAGTGCTGTGAAGAAAGAACTAAAGCTCTGCCCGAACCCCTCTCCGCCGAAGCTAGATGCAATTTCTGCAAAAAAGCCGGTTGCATAACAGAATAATGTTGCGATTGACAATATACCAAATGCAAAAAATTGCGATGAACAGCAAGGTTTTGTTACTTCTTTTTTAGCCATGATTCACTCTTACGTTGATTGTATGAAGATTTGGATATAAACTACTCATCCAAGGATGGCAAGTTGTAAATAGGAAACGCTAACTTTAAGTAGAAAAAAATGACAAAAATAAATGCAGTTATAATCGGAGCAAGTGGATATACAGGGGTAGAGTTGCTGCGTCTATTGCTTACTCACCCTAATGTCGAGATAAAAGCACTAGTTGCCGAAAGCAATGCGGGAAAAGAAATCACCGAGCTTTATCCGAATTTTTATGCGGCTAATTTGCCACGCTTGCAAAAATTGGAGGATATTTCTTTCAACGAAATTGACGTGGTTTTTTGCTGCCTTCCGCACGCGACATCGCAGAAAATCATCAAAACTCTGCCACAAAATTTGCGGATTATAGATTTATCGGCAGATTTCCGCCTTGCCGATATTGCTCTTTATGAAAAATGGTATGGCAAGCATCTTGCGCCGGAATTGCAGTCGCAAGCCGCCTATGGGCTGCCGGAAATTTATCGGGATAAAATCAAAGATGCACGGATTATCGCCTGCCCCGGCTGCTATCCGACATCGGTTTTGTTGCCGCTAATTCCGCTGATGAAACAAGGATTGATTGAAGATGACGATATTATTATTGATTCAAAATCCGGCGTAACCGGCGCTGGGCGCAAGCTTGCCGAAAACTTCCTATTCAATGAGGCTAATGAAGGCGTTTCTGCCTACGGCTTAAAAGGGCACAGACATTCCGCCGAAATGGTTGAGAATCTGGGCGTTAACGTCACTTTTGTGCCGCATCTTATCCCGATGAATCGCGGTATAATTTCCACTATCTATGTTGAGCCGGAAAAAGGTTTTGCCGAAATGCGGGAAGCTTTGATAGCGCAATATAAAGATGAAAACTTCGTGCATATTTTACCGGAAGGAGTTGCTCCGGCAACACATTATGTTCGCGGGACAAATCATTGTTTTATAAATATCTTTGAAGGGCAAACTGAGGATTCGGCAATCATTGTTTCAGTGATTGATAATCTGTGCAAAGGCTCAAGCGGACAAGCTGTGCAAAATATGAATTTAGCCTTTGGACTGGATGAAAAAACAGCCCTCGAACAAACTGCATTATTTCCTTAATTTGTCATCGCCTGAATCATAAAATGATTCTAGGGCGATCCACAGAATAAAATAGATTACCCTAGAATTTCCTTGCGAAAATTCAGGCAATGACGGATATTGTATGTAATGAAATCTATAATCCTACCCTATAAAGGCATACTGCCAAAAATCGCCGATGACGCATTTATTGCACCCAGCGCTGCGGTAATTGGCGATGTAAAAATCGGCAATAAGGTCGGCGTGTGGTTTAACGTCACAATTCGTGGTGATGTTGCACCGATAACTATTGGCGCAGGCACAAATATTCAGGATAATAGCTGCATACATGTCACACGTGGCGGACATCCGACAAATATCGGCGCTGGCGTAACAATCGGACATTCCGCGCTTATCCACGCTGCAACAATTGAGGATAATTCCTTTATCGGCATGGGTGCAATTATCATGGATGATGCTGTTGTGGAAAGTAATGCTATGCTTGCTGCCGGCGCAATGCTCACCCCCGGAAAGCGCATTCCTAGCGGGCAATTATGGGCGGGCAGCCCAGCGAAATATTTTCGCGATTTAACGCAGGAAGAACTCAACTTTATCCCCATCTCCGCCGCAAATTACATGAAGCATGTTGAAGAATATTTGCAGGAATTGAATTAACCAGCTAGTCTATGGCAATGAGAACATTATTATATTTCCTCCCAGCCATTTTGCCTTTCGCCTTATATTTCGCTTATTACATCCGTAAGGGTCGTCACCTTGGGCGCAATGAGATTTTGGTAGGTATCAAAGAAGGGCCATGGGTTAGAACTGCAATTCTCACCTTATTCATCTTGGTAGTAACCATCTTATTCCTAGCCTTATTACAGGATGGAAATAGCGGCAAAAACTACGTCCCGACAACTTACAAAGATGGGAAACTGACCCAAGGGCATACGGATTAATTCAACTCAAAAAGCAAAAACCCAGCTTTATTACCATAGAATCCCAGCGCCGTTTCGTCACTAATCGCCGCGCTATCTCCCGTTTCCAGCTTTTGTCCATTTATTTCGAGCTGACCTTCATACAAATATACAAAGCTATAAGGCTTTGAGATTTTATGGCGCAACTCCCCATCCAGCACAGCACCATAAATATCGGAAGATTGGTTATAGCTCACCGAGCCATCCCGCCCGTCACCAGAAACCAAAAGCTTTAATTTGCCCTGTTTTTCGGCTTGAGAAAAATTCTTTTGCTCATATGAGGGTTCAATATCGCGCTTTTCCGGCAGCAACCAAACCTGCAACAGATGCACTTTATTTTCGTCAGAATTATTGAACTCACTATGCGTAATCCCACTACCCGCACTCATACGCTGCACATCACCGACTTTAATCACCGAGCCATTTCCCATACTATCTTTATGGGCAAGTTCACCTTCCAGCACAAATGTAACAATCTCCATATTATCATGTGGATGTGTGGCAAACCCCTTGCTCGGCTGAATAACATCGTCATTAATCACGCGCAAGCTACGGAAATTCATGCGTTTTTTATTATAAAAGCTGGCAAATGAAAAGACATGATAACTTTCCAGCCAATCAATTTTTGCAACGCCACGTTCTACTGCTTTGTATATTTCAATCATGTGATTTTAAGATAATGCGAGAATATTCACTTTCAAGCTAATAAATTTCCTGCTAGGCAATCTATCATGCTTAAGAAATTAACCATCGCCACCAGAGGTTCAAAACTTGCGCTTATTCAGGCGGAAACCGTCAAATCCATGCTTTCTGCCCAATTTCCACAGCTTGTTTGCGAGCTGAATATAATCAAAACCAGTGGCGATAAATTGCAGGATGTTTCGCTCAAAGATATTGGTGGAAAAGAGCTTTTTACCAAAGAAATTGATGAAGCATTACTTGATGGCAAGGCAGATATTGCTGTACATTCTGCCAAGGATATCCCCGGTGAAATCCCAGATGGATTAGAAATTGCCGCAATTCTGGAGCGCGAGGATGTGCGTGATTCCCTACTTGGCGCAAAATCGGTTAGTGACTTGCCAAAAAATGCAAAAATAGGGACTTCCTCCCCGCGCCGCAAAGCGCAATTGCTGTACCTGCGCCCTGATTTGCAGATTGTGGAATTTCGCGGAAATCTACCGACAAGAATAGAAAAATTGCAGCATGGCGATGTGGATGCAACAATTCTCGCAGTGGCAGGACTCAAAAGAATGGGGCTGAATGAACATATAAATCCGGTTGAAATTTCGCAAATGTTGCCTGCCGCCGGACAAGCTGCGATTGCAATTTCCTGCCGTAGCGAGGATGAGGAAATCGCCAACCTCCTTGATTCCATTAATCACAGGCCGAGCTTTATTTGCGTAGCGGCGGAACGGCTTATTATCAGCGCGTTTGGCGGAAATTGCTACTCGCCATTAGCAGCAAATGCAGAACTTTTAGATTCAGGGAAAATCCTCCTCCGCGCATTCTATGCCAGCGAAGATGGCAAAAAATCAAAGCAAATCTCAGAAGAAATTGAGCTAGCAAATATGCGGGAAAAAGCCAAAGAAATCGCCGAAAATTTGAGGGATTTATGATTCTTATAACCCGCCCGCAAAATGATGCAAAATCATTATCTGATATACTTGAGAAACTTGGCTATCAGTGCTTATCGGAACCGATGATGGAGATTAAACAACTTAATATAGATTTGAATAGATACATTAATAATGACCTGCAAGCCTTTGTTTTAACAAGCAGTAATGTGATTTTACCAAAATCGTACAAAACCATAATTAAAATCCCTCAGCATGGAAAAAATGCACGTGAATTACTGGAATATATAAAAGCTAATTTGAGCAAAGATGATGGAAAAATTATTCATTTAAGCGGAAATGTAATTACACTGGATATTGCCGCAAAACTCCGTGACGAGGGTTTTGATGCAGAAAATATCATAACTTATGAAACCGAATATGCCGACAAGCTAAGTGCTGAATTGATTAATAATCTTGAGAATATAAAAATTGCCACCTTCTTCTCAATCCTATCCCTCAAGAACTTCGTTTATCTTATTGATAAATACCGACTTAGTGACAAGTTAAAAAACATAAAAATGGTTTGCCTTAGCGAAAAAATTGCGCAATCCGGAAAAGCGAATTTATGGAAGGAGATTATAATATCCGACCAGCCCAACCAACAAAGCCTAATTGACAGGCTGCAAGAAACTCACAATACTTGACAGATTGTCAGGATGTGCAATAAGAGTTTTCTTATGAAAATTGACGAAGACACAGTTACAAAAATTGCCAAACTCGCCCGCATCAAAGTTGCTGATGACGAGAAAGCGCATTATGCCAAGGAGTTGACCGCCATACTCGACTGGGCGGAACAATTGCAGGAACTCAACACAGATGACACTCCGATGATGACTTCCGTGGCATATAATACGCTGCCCATGCGTGAAGATAATGTGAGTGATGGCGGCTATACGAAAGAAATATTGAGCAATGCCCCGCAATCAGATTTTGATTGTTTCGTTGTGCCAAAAGTTGTGGATCAGGGATAATATAATATGTCAAAGCTTACCGAACTCACCATTGAAGAGGCGCTGGAAGGCCTGAAAAACAAAGAGCTATCAGCCAAGGATTTGGCGCGCGCGCATTTGGATGCAATGGAAGAACATCGTGACCTCAACTCATTTATTACCGAAACTCCTGAAATCGCTTTGCAACAAGCTGATGAAGCTGACAAACGCATTGCAGCAGGCGAAGCAAAATTGCTTGATGGAATCCCGATTGCGGTTAAAGATTTATTCTGCACAAAAGGTGTTCACTCACAATCTTGCTCACATATCCTCGATGGCTTCAAGCCTGAATATGAATCAAGCGTAACCCAAAAATTATTCGATAATGGCGGGGTGATGCTTGGCAAAACCAATATGGATGAAATGGCAATGGGTAGCGCCACCACAAATAGCTATTACGGCGCTTGCAAAAATCCGTGGGGTAAAAAAATCGGCGTGGATTTAGTTCCCGGTGGCTCAAGCGGTGGTTCGGCAGCGGCAGTTTCCGCCAACCTCGCCCTCGGTGCTTTGGGAAGTGACACGGGCGGTTCAATTCGCCAGCCTGCCGCATTTTGCGGCGTAACGGGAATGAAGCCAACCTATGGTAGATGCTCGCGCTGGGGGATGATTGCCTTCGCCAGCTCGCTCGACCAAGCCGGAACATTTGGCAAAACCGTAAAGGATAACGCACTACTCCTGCAAGCAATTGCCGGACATGACCCGAAAGATTCCACTTCTATTCCGGGCGACATACCTGATTTTTCCTCAATGATTGGACAAGATATCAAAGGCAAAAAAATCGGTATACCCAAAGAATATAATGCTGCCGGAATGCCTGAAGAAATTTCCGAACTATGGAAAGAAGGGGCAAAAATGCTGGAAAAAGAAGGTGCGGAGATTGTTGAAATTTCCCTGCCCCACACAAAATTTGCGCTGCCGACATATTATATTATCGCACCCGCCGAGGCTTCCAGCAATCTCGCACGCTATGACGGGGTACGCTATGGTTTGCGCGTTGAAGGAAAAACCCTCGATGAGATGTATGAAAACACACGCGCCGAAGGATTTGGCGCAGAAGTAAAACGCCGCATCATGATTGGTACATATGTACTTTCCGCCGGATATTATGACGCATATTATAAAAAAGCGCAAAAAGTCAGAACCCTTATATATAATGATTTCCATAGCGCATTTGCCAATGTTGATGCGATTTTAACGCCAACCACACCAAGCGAGGCTTTCAAAATTGGCGAGAAACAGGATGACCCGATTACTATGTATTTAAACGATTTATTCACGGTAGCCGCAAGTTTGGCCGGATTACCATCAATTTCTTTGCCGATAGGGTTGTCAAAAAACAAGCTTCCGCTTGGATTGCAGCTAATAACTGCCCCGATGCAGGAAGAAAAATTGTTTAATATCGCGCATGTGCTAGAATCAGCCGCAGATTTTAAATCAAAAATAGACTAGGCACTATCAGGAATAAGTAGCAATCCTTCATTTCTGTGGATGAAAAAATGGTAAAATTCAAATCAATATTATTCATTATCGGGATATTGCTGGGAATACTTTCCGCCGCAATGGTCATCCCTGCTTTTGTTGATTTGCACGCAGGAAATAAAGATTGGGAAGTTTTTGCAACTTCATCAATCTTAAGTGGATTTGTATCCATTATGTTAATTTTCGTCAATCGTGAAAAAAACGTGGTACTGAATTTGCGGGAAGCTTTTTTGCTCACCCCTTTGAGCTGGATAGTGCTGGCATTTTTTGCCGCCCTGCCCTTTTATTTTGCAGATATAAATCTTGATTTTACCCGCGCTTTTTTTGAATCACTCTCTGCAATCACCACCACCGGAGCAACGGTTATTACCAATCTTGATACTAGCCCGCCGGGGATTTTAATCTGGCGTTCTATCCTGCAATATCTCGGCGGTATCGGTATTATTGCGGCAGCAACAGCCATTTTGCCAATGCTGGGAATCGGCGGTATGCAGCTTTTCAAAACCGAATCCGGTAACAGCAATTCCCAAAAATTTCTGCCACGCGCAACACAAGTTGCCGCCAATATCCTGATGATTTATGTCACACTTTCTATCGCCTGCGCACTGCTATATAGCTGGTGTGGGATGAGCGGGTTTGACGCCATCAACCATGCTATGACAACCGTTTCCACAGCAGGGTTCTCTACTCGCGATGCTTCAATTGCTTATTTCGACAACCCCAAAATTGAGATTGTCGCAATGATATTCATGCTCTCCGGCGCGCTGCCATTTGTTGGTTACTACAAAATGGTAAGTGGGAATTTCAAATCTTTTGCAAGGGACAGCCAGATTAGATTCTATCTGAAATTCATTATCGCCATAATCTTGGTACTATCCATCTGGCTTTCTTACACACAAGAAATGAGCGTTATAGATGCCTTGCGCTATTCATCCTTCAATCTGATTTCTGTTATCACTACCACCGGCTATGTAACCGCAGATTATAGTAATTGGGGAAATTTTCCGATGGTCATATTTTTCTTAGTTATGTTCGTTGGTGGCTGTACCGGCTCTAGCTCAGGTGGCTTAAAAATATTCCGCCTGCAAATCGCCCTTGAGGTTACAGCATCGCAAATGAAGCAACTGGTCAGCCCGCACGGCGTTTTTCGCCCGCATTTCAACCGCAAAAGCGTTCCCGATACTGTCATAACATCAGTGCTCAGCTTCTTTTTGCTTTACGCCCTCACCTTCTCTATTTCTTCCGTACTACTCTCACTTACGGGTTTAGATTTTCTCACATCCCTAAGCACGGCCATAACTACGCTCGGAAATGTTGGCCCGGGACTTGGAGATGTTACAGGCCCAGCCAAAAACTTTGCCGCCCTGTCCGATCCGGCTCTATGGATAAGCTGTCTGAACATGATGTTGGGACGCTTGGAGATTTTTATTCTAATCGTAATTTTCAGCCCAAACTTCTGGAAAAATTAGATATCTTAAAGATATTCATAAAATAACATAGATTGTCATTGCCTGAATTCCGCAGGAATTCTAAGGCAATCCATTCTTACCCTAGATTCCCCTAGAATTTGCAAGCAAATTCAGGGAATGACGAAGCTGGGAGAGCATTTCATCTAAGTTAGGAACGCTCCCTAAAATCCGCAATTTTCTTCATCAGGACACAAACCTAGCTTTCCGGCGCGATAATCCTCAATTGCCTGAATTACCTCATCCGTGCCACTCACAACCTTAAAATGCTGATTTTCGTAAAAACCATGTGATTCAGACAGGGCAATTAAATCATCCCAAATCCCCTTGCGGTTATCTATCACAATCGGCTTATACGGACTAAACTCACGGAATTTTTTATCACGCACCTGCATCGCCAGCTTGCCGAGTGACATCAACAGCAGCGCAGCCAGATATTCCTGCATCGTTCCGCCGCCGCCACGCCCTCCTGCTGCAATAACGATAAAATCAGAAGGCATGAACATTACATCCATGCGTGAATAAATATCAGGCACAATATACGCCTCCTCCCAACCCGGCGGCAGCTTTTCCTGACTCAATATATGCGGACAGTTTGAACCTATCGAACAACCGCCATTTTCCACCGCGCCTTTATGCAGTTCATTCATCAGCCCGATATAGCCAAGGCCGGAAACCAGCGCGAACTTATTATCGCCGATATATTTTCCAAGCTTATAAGCCTCGGTGATTGATTTCTCATCCTGAACGCGGCTGGCAGAAGTATATCCGCATACTCTAAAATCAGGCAATTCCGGATATTTCCCCGCCTTATGCGTGCCGATATCCAGCACTTGCCCATCTTCATCATCAAGCTTTTTGCCGTGGCCATGAATTGAATCTTGCGCCTTAACTTTTAAATTAAGCTTTTCCATCAGTTGTGCAGGCGTTTCGGCAAAATGGATGAGCTTTTCAACTTCTTGCCCGATTGTTCCTTCCTTATGCAGCCTATTCAGCGCCTTTATCAGATGGCTATAACCAACTTTGTTGCCATAAATAATTACAGGCTTGCGATATTTCACCTCATCTTCAAAATAATGCAAATCCGGATCTAAGGTTTGTAGCCCAACAAAAAGCGAGGTAACTTTCAGCAATTCCCCGATTGTTGGGATTCCAAAGAACACATAAGCCGCCGAGCGCTTCACGTGGTTTTGCACGCCATCCGAACCAATCAGCTTTATGCGCTCATCGCCCGTACCATTGCGGATACGGTAGCCATTTTCCTTTAGCACCGCAATCAGCTCGGCGCGCAATGCCGGCCAAGAGGAATCTTCCCATTTATCAACATGTTCGGAGGAAATTCTAACGACATTTTCAATATCTGGCTGTGTGTATATTCTCATTCTAACTTAGTCTACCTTTTAAAAACCCTAATTCGCCGACCTTAGCATATGCCATGCTTGCTTTACGGAATTTTATGTATGATTCATAGATTTTGCGTTCGATTTTTCCTTCCTCTGCAACTTCGCGAACAACATTTTCCGATTCTTTGAAGAAGGCTTTCAATATATCCTGCGGATATTCCTGCAATTCTATCTCATAACGTTTTTTGAGAATCTCTGCCGAGCGCAAATTATTTGCAAGATATTCCGAGAGCATTATCTGATTTTCCGCCGCACAAGAAACTTTTATAACTTGCTGCAAATCTGCCGAAAGCCCTTCATATGCATTGCTATTCAGCATTAATTCCAGCGCAGGACCGCCTTCATGAAATCCGGGCCCATAATAATTTTTGGCGACTTTATAAAAACCAAATGCAAGGTCATTCCACGGCCCCACCCACTCGGCAGCATCTATCACCCCGCTTTGTAACGCGCTGAACACCTCCGAGCCGGGGATTGTCTGCGCCGAGCCGCCTAGATTATTCAGCACCTTACCCGCCAAGCCCGGAATCCGCATTTTCAATCCTTGCAAATCTTCCAGCGAATTTAGCGGCTTTTTAAACCAGCCACCCATTTGTACACCTGTGTTTCCGGCCTGAAAACTGCGTATGCCGAATGGCTTATAAAGCTCATCCCAAAGCTGCTGCCCACCGCCGAAATATACCCATGCAGCCAACTCCATTGCCGTCATCCCACCCGGAACAGTACAGAAAAACGCCGTTGCCTTGCTCTTGTTCAGCCAATAATATGGGGCGCAATGTGCCATTTCCACCTTGCCGTTTGCCACTGCATCAAAACATTCAAATGCCGGAATTAGCTCACCCGCACCGTATATCTTGATTTCCAGCTTACCGCCTGACAACGCCTCGATTCTTTTGCCCAGACGCACCGCGCCATTTCCCAAACCGGGCAATTCTTTGGGCCATGTCATAACCATTTTCCATTGCTGAATGCCCTCAGCCTTCGCGGGCGCGGTTTTAGAAGCGAGGATGCCTGCCAAACCAGTTGCAGCCGCACCTTTTAAGAATTTCCTACGCGTTGTCATGCCACCTCATCTTTTAATTCTTCTGGGAGTTTGAATTTTATATTCTCACGCTTCCCGTCAAATTCCTGCACTTCATTCGCACCAAATTCGCGCAAACGGTTTATGACATTCTGTACCAGCACTTCCGGCGCACTCGCCCCTGCTGTTACTCCGATAACAATCTTATTACTCAACCATGATTTATCAATCGCTGCGGCGCCGTCTATCAAATATGAAGCAACTCCCAGCTCCTCGCCCAAATCACGCAAACGGTTGGAGTTTGAGCTATTCGCAGCCCCGATAACCAGCAGCACATCCACCTGCCCCGCCAGCTCACGCACCGCATTTTGACGATTCTGCGTGGCATAGCAAATATCTCGAGTGTCCGGCCCTTCAATATTCGGGAATCTGGCTTTTAAACCATCTATAATAAACTTCGTATCATCAAGGCTCAGCGTGGTTTGCGTGACATAAGCCAGATTATTCTCATCAGCAATCTGCAAGTTCTCAACATCGGCGATTGTTTCCACCAGATGCACTTTTTGCACACGCCCTGAAGTCCCCTCCACTTCCGGATGTCCTTTATGTCCTATTAATATAATCTCTCTGCCATCCGCCTCATAACGCCGCGCTTCATTATGCACTTTTGTTACTAATGGACAGGTTGCATCAATCACCGGAAGTTCGCGCAATTTCGCACTATTTTCTACCTTTTCGGAAACTCCGTGTGCCGAGAAAACCGTAATACCACCATCAGGAATTTCGCTTATTTCATCAACAAAAACCGCGCCCTTAGCTTTCAAATCATCCACTACGAACTTATTATGCACAATCTCATGCCGTACAAAAACCGGAGCGCCATATTTTGCCAGTGCCTTCTCAACAATTTCAATGGCACGGTCAACTCCTGCACAAAAACCGCGTGGATTTGCTAAAATAACTTTCATAATCGAAGTAATAGCACTAGAAATAGTATTTTTTAAGCTTTAAGTTAACAAATAACATATGAATATATTTAATCAGATACGCGAGCAGGTTGTTGAGCTGATAAGCTTGTATGACGCAGCTTCACTTGAGAAGGTGACGCTTGAACCGCCACGGGATGCCTCACATGGGGATTTATCGACTAACGCCGCGATGATTCTGGCCAAAGATGCCGGAAAAAACCCGCGTGAATTGGCGGAAGATTTCAAAAAACTATTTTCTCAGATTGAGATATTTGAAGAAATTTCAGTTGCCGGCCCGGGATTCATCAATTTCCGGCTTAATCCGAATTTCTGGCAAAACCATATTGCCGATATTATTTCCAACCAGCAGGAATATGGCAAATCCTCAGTTGGAAAAAACGCGAAAGTGAATGTTGAATATGTTTCCACCAACCCCACCGGCCCTATCCATATCGGACATGCACGCGGCGCGGTTTTTGGCGATGTGCTAGCCAGCGTTTTGCAGGCAAGTGGCTATGATGTCACCCGCGAATATTATATAAATGACGCAGGCAGCCAGATTGAGACTTTGTGCAAATCGGTTTTATTGCGCTATAATGGCGCAACCGAAATCCCCGAAGGTATGTATCCGGGAGAATATGTTATCCCGATTGCTGAGAATCTGCGCGCTGAGTTCGGTGAAGGATTAGACGAAAAAGATATCGCCAAAATTCGTCCATTCGTGGTGGAAGAAACCATGAATCTGATTCGTGAAAATCTGGCTTCGGCAAATATCCGCCATGATGTTTTCACCTCAGAATTTGAGCTAACCAAAGCAGGCAAAGTTGAGGAAGCGCTAAAATTGCTCGATAGCAAGGGGCTGATTTATCGCGGCGTGCTGGAAGCACCAAAAGGCAAAGCTCCGGATGATTGGGAAGAACGCGAGCAAACCTTGTTCAAATCCACCGATTTTGGCGATGATGTTGACCGCGCCATTAAGAAATCAGACGATAGCTTCACCTATTTCGCCGGAGATTTAGGCTATCATCTGAACAAGATAGAACGCGGATTCACCAAACTCATCAATGTTTTGGGGCAAGACCATGGCGGTTATGTAAAACGCATAAAAGCAGGTGTAAAAGCGCTTTCCGACAGCAAAGTTGAATGCGAAATAAAGCTGGTTAATCTGGTGAAATTGATGCAAAACGGCGTTCCTGTCAAAATGTCCAAGCGCGGCGGGAATTATATATTTATCGAAGAGGTGATAGAAGAAGTCGGCATTGATGCGCTGCGTTTCATCATGCTCACCCGCAAAAATGATGCTCCGCTTGATTTTGATTTGGCAAAAGTTGTTGAACAAAGCAAGGATAATCCGGTTTTCTATGTGCAATATGCGCATGCAAGATGCCATTCGGTTTTCCGCCAATATGGCAAGGAGGTTGATTTCACAAATGCGGATTTATCGCTACTCAGCAATGAATCCGAGCTGGCATTAATCAAAAAACTGGCAGAATTCCCACGCATCGTAGAACTTGCTGCCAGCCATTACGAGCCGCATCGCATCGCTTTCTACTTGCAGGAATTAGCCGCCGAGTTCCATTCACTATGGAATGCCGGAACATCTGATGCCGCGCTTAAATTTATCATTGATGATGAATCCACAACTCATGCCCGACTAACTCTTGTCAAAGCAGTGCAAATTGTGGTACATAATGGACTCAAGATTTTTGGTGTTAATGCGCCGGAGGAAATGAAATAAAATGATTCACCACAAAGATTTTCCATTTGATAAACGTGCGGAAGAAAATGAATTTATTCATATGCGCGGTGGTACGGTTCTTGACCGTGGTATGAAAATCAAAATTGTCATATTATCGCTGGCTTTCGCATCACTTATGTTTGGCGCAAAATATCTTTATGATTTGGGACGCGGTACAACCAACCCGCTTGATGCCCCGCTTATTCAGGCTTCTAATGATTCATTCCGCGAAAAACCGGAAGATCCGGGCGGCATGGTTATCCCACATCTTGACAAAGAAATTTATGAGAATTTTGGCAGTTCATATCTGGAAGATAAGCAGGAAGTTTTTACTATTGATGCACCGGAAAAACCGATAGATATTGACCCTTTGGGTGAATTGATTGATAGCTATGAAAAACCTTCCAGCAAGATAGAATCAAAGATAGCACCTGAAACCAAACCATCTGACACAGAAAAGAAAGTCGAACAAAAGCCACGCTCAATCAAAATTGATAAGGATGGTAATGTACAAACTTCTTCGCTCAATAATCGTTATAAAGCCAGCAGCACAAGCAAGAGAATTGATGTTGAAAAAGTTCTGGCAACACAAGATTTGCCAAAAGTTTGGGTGCAGCTCGGCACTTTTGAATCGGAAGAAACTGCATCAAAAGCATGGCAAGATGTTAGTGAGAAAAATAAAGATGTACTAAAAGATATCAGCCTGAGCATCGTAAAATCGGATTTAGGAGATAAGGGAGTTTTTTACCGCCTGCGCTCAGAGCCACTCACCAGCGAGGGTGAGGCAAAAGAAATCTGCAAGAAGCTCAATGAACGCCAGCAAAATTGCTTTTTTGTGAAGGATCAATCAGAAACTTCCGAGAAAAATGATTAAGCCGGTCATATATGGTTGCCTTGGCACAAAATTAAGTGACGAGGAAAAAGATTTTTTCAAACGCGTTCAGCCATTTGGCTTCATAATTTTCGCGCGGAACATTGAGAATCCTGAGCAACTCAAAACCCTCATCGCCGAGCTAAAATCCTGCGTCTCCCATTCTCCGGAAATCCTGATTGACCAAGAAGGCGGGCGCGTACAAAGGATGACAGCGCCACATTGGCCAAAATACCCCCCCGCGCAAATGCTGGATACGGAAGAAAAAGCTTATGAGGGCGGTTATAAAATCGGCTGCGACCTTGCCGAAATGGGAATCAACGTTGATTGCGCCCCGATGCTGGATGTTCGCCACCCAGATGCCGATGATATCATTGGTGACAGAGCCTTTGGCACTACGCCCGAAAATGTTGCCATACTCGGAAAAGCATTCGCCAAAGGGCTGATGAAAGCGGGCATAAAACCTGTTATAAAACACATCCCCGGCCATGGGCGCGCCACTTGTGATAGCCATCTTGAATTACCGCGAGTATGCGCAAATCTGGAGGAGCTACAAACGGATTTTGCACCTTTCCGCGCGTTGAATGATATGCCATATGCCATGACTGCGCATATTATATATGAGGCGATTGACGCAGAGAATTGCGCGACAGAATCCGCAAAAGTGATTGACTTGATTCGCAAAGATATCGGCTTTAGCGGGCTGATTATGAGTGATGATTTATCTATGAAGGCTTTGCAAGGCAGCTTTGCTGAGCGCGCCGAAAAATCTCTGGCGGCAGGCTGTGATTTGCTGCTGCATTGCAACGGCGATATGAATGAAATGGAAGAAATCGCCTCGGTATTAGTTTAAAGACTTAGGAGCCGGATGCACCACGGGCAGACATAGAAACGCCCTGTCTTTCTCTGATTTGCACTAATTCATCATGCAAAATACCTGCTATTTCTGCTCTATATGCGTCATTAATCAGCTCCTCTAGTCCGCCAAATTTTCTTGCTAATGCTGCAATATCAGCCAATTGCACAGATTGCTGCGACCACCAACCAAGCTGGGTTTGCAGAAATTCTCCGCCATCTTGCGAGACCATTCCAAGAGCGTGATGAATCATATTAAATCTCTCATCACATTCTGGAAAATCGCACATAACTTTATTGAGTATTCCTTGTGGTAATCTTGACATAGCAGCCTCCAGTTAATTTGAATTAACTTTCTATATAAATCTATGTAGAAATACAAGTGATTTTTTCGCAGATATACAAATATTATTCAGCGATTGGAACTTCCGGCTCAATAGGCTCAACAAGTTTTGGCTCCTCAAACTCCACTTGCGGCTGAGTTGAAATTTGCTCAACTTCATTCAGCAATCCACCTTCACGCTCTTTATTCGCAACATAGGCGAGCGTCAAGCTTGATATCATAAACGCAGCGGCAAGAATACCGGTGGTTTTGGTGAGAAAATTCCCGCTACCGCGCACTTGCACAAGGCTACCGGGGTTTGAACCGCCGCCGCCAAGCCCGCTTAATCCATCGCTGGAATTACGCTGTACGAGTATTATTCCTACAAGTGCAACAATAATAAACAGGTGAATTATGAGTAAAATAGTTTCCATACTTGACTCTTAGCTCAAACTTCGCAAAATTGCAAACATGAATTCTGAAAATACAACAAAATCACGTCCACGCCCGCTATCCCCGCATTTGCAGGTATATCGCTGGCTGATAACCTCCACGCTTTCCATCCTGCATCGCTTGACTGGGGTTGCGCTTTCAATCGGACTTGCCGTGGTTGCAGTGTGGCTGATTATCCTCGCATATTATCCTGAGCAATATGAACAGTTCTTGGGCTTTATTTCTTCACCGTTCGGCAAAATTATTATGGGCGGCTGGGCTTTCGCGCTTTATTATCATTTATTCAACGGCATTCGCCATTTATTCTGGGATATCGGTAAAGGGTTTGACCTCAAAAACGTCACACGCTCAGGATATTTGGTACTGCTTCTCACCGCGATATGCGGCGGATACACAATTATGTGCGCATTGGAGATAAGATTATGAAAAATATCCGTACCCCGCTTGCCCATGCAAAAGGTTTAGGTTCAGCACATAGCGGCGCACATCATTGGCTGCTGGAAAGGCTGACATCTGTCGCGCTGATTCCGCTTGTTTCGTGGTTTGCATATACGATTTCGCAGCTAACAAAGGGGAGTGCAAAACTAACCACGGGGTTTTTCCAAGAACCTTTGGCGGCGGCAGCAATGGCTTTGTTCATCATCTTCGGCTTTTGGCACACGGCAATGGGGCTGCAAGTAGTCATCGAAGATTATGTGCATTGCAAATTCAAAAAGATTTTCGCGCTCTTATTTGTCAAACTCACCATATATTCGCTTGGCGTAGCATCTCTTCTGGCGATTATAAAGCTGCATTTAGCCTAGTATATAAATCTTTACATATCTTAACAAGTCCTTTATAAATCCAAAATGGATTATAAAGGCAAAAATCATCAAGAACTTGCACAGCGCATCGCTTCCAGTGAATTGGAGCTGACTTGCGCATTTTTTATTCCCGAATCCGCCTCACCCGAAAGCTTGATGGCCATCACTGAGCAAAATGATGCTTTTTGCAGCCAGCCATTTCGGCATGGTATTGATTTTGATGATTCCTGCGCAGCGATTATTGGCGCAGCAAACAAAGCGCAGAGTGCAGAAAAACCGTTACAAATCAATATTCAGAATTATGTAAGTGGCATAACTAAAACAGATGTTGCCGATATAATCAGCATGGCAAAAAACACCGCCATCATAATACGTGAACCATTCTCGCAATTAAGCTCATATGAAGCCAAGCTTCCGCCGCAAGAGCTATCTATCGCAAGAAGAACATTAGAAAACGTGGCTAATAGAGTCTGCGCGTTGTTCAATCTCAAGATATCATTCAGTAGCACAACGCAAAATACAAAATCACCTACCACTCTCAATTCCAACCTCAAACATTGGAAAGATTTAGAATTTGTCTTGGAGGATGCATTGGCGCAAACTGCAAATGACTCAGGGAAAAAGCTGCTAATAGTCGATGAAATGACTTTCAAGGCTCGCCCTGAATTTGTGGCAGGGCAGATAAATAGATTATTCCACCAGAATACAGGCCTTCAAAGCGAATCTGCCGAAAGCACAACGCATTATTTATCCAAGGATGATAAGCCTGCTTTAGATCCCGCTTACCGCGCGCACGCCTTAGCGCTCATACCGAACTATATAAAACTGCTGCGCTCCACGGAAAATCGCGGAGCAAATATCAGCACAGCCCTTATTCATCCGTCTATGCTCTATAATAATACGACCATAAATTTATGTAGTACAAGCCCGATTACAGCATATGCGCTTGCGGCAATCCATGAGGATAAGCAACCTGCATCCGGTAGCCATGATATGAGAGCCCTGCGGTTGGGGAATGCTGATTTAAGTGATGTATTTAATAAGATTAATGAAACATTAAAGGACATGAAAATGGATTTCTCTCAGGAAGAAGCTCAACCGAAAAATGTTGTTCCTTATCGTGAATTCCATAAAGAGTGGAGAAAAGCTGAAGCTCAAAAAATACAAAAAGAAGGCTGGCGCAGCAAATAACTATGTAGCAATATAGGGACATGCAACCACTCGCTATTTATATCCATTATCCGTTCTGCAAATCCAAATGCCCTTATTGTGATTTCAACTCCCATGTGCGCGATGGGGTTGACGATGATGCTTGGCGCGAAGCATATTTAACTGAGCTGGAATATTTCAGAAATGAAAATAGAAACATCACCTCAATCTTCTTTGGCGGCGGCACACCTTCACTCATGCCACCCAGAACTGCGGCAGCTATAATTGAAAAAATTGACGAACTTTGGGGATTAGATGCGGATTGCGAAATAACCTTGGAGGCAAACCCGACCAGTGTTGAATATAATAAATTCAAGGATTTCCGCGCGGCAAGCATCAATCGCGTATCAATCGGCGTGCAAAGCTTTGCTGAGGATGAGCTAAAATTCCTAGGGCGCGAACATTCTGCCACGCAAGCCAAAACCGCAATTGAATATGCGCAAAAGATTTTTGACCGCTACTCATTCGATTTAATTTATGCCCTGCCCGACCAAGATTTGAACATATGGAAAAGAAATTTGCAGGAAGCCTTAAAACTTGCCGATAAGCATATTTCGCTTTACCAGCTCACCATCGAGCCGGGGACGAATTTCTTTCATAACAAAGTGCCAACTCCACCCGAAGATTTAGCCGCCGATTTTTATGAAGCTACGCAGGAAATTTGCGAAGCGCATAACCTACCCGCCTATGAAGTCTCTAACCATGCAGCAAAGGGGGAGGAATCGCGTCATAACATGGCTTATTGGCGCTATCAGGATTATCTCGGCATTGGCCCCGGCGCACATGGTAGAATTGGAGGGTTTGCCAGTATGATGGCAAAAAGCCCAGAAAAATGGCTGGAAAAAGTTAGCCAGAATAGCAATGGCTTGGAAATCTGGGAGAAGTTATCCGAGCAGGAAAAGCTGGAAGAACGCATTATGATGGGACTGCGCTTGAAGGATGGAATTGAACTGCCACCACAAATTGATTGTTCAGAATTTATTGAAGATGGCTTTTTGGAATTAATCGACAACAAAACCCGCCCCACCAAAAAGGGATTTTTGGTTCTGAATAGCTTAATCGCAAAACTGCTTGAGCGCTCTATTCCGTAAACTGGTCATATGCACGCAATGCATCGGCTGCATACATCAACACAGGGCCACCACCCATATAAACTGCCATTGCCATCGTTTCGGCAATTTCCTCACGGGTTGCGCCTAAATCCTTCAGCGCTTTCGCATGAAATCCTATGCAACCATCGCAACGCTGTGACACGCCAATTGCCAGAGCAATCAACTCTTTGGTCTTTTTATCAAGCGCACCATCTGCCGTTGCAGCCTTTGCCATCTCAGAAAAGCCTTTCATCGGCTCTGGTACAACCTTTCTCAACTCACCGATATATTCCGAAATATCTTTTGTGATAGCTTTATAATCTTTTGGCATAATCTCTCCTTTAAAAATTGTTTTCTATGATTAGATATAGGCTGTAGTATATACAAAACAAGCAAACAGGAAATGATTATGGTCAAGAATATCACTGCAAAAGAAGCACAGAAATTATTAGATAACGGAGAAGCTATTCTAGTTGACGTTAGAGAAGCTGATGAGTTCAAATCAGAACATATAGCCTGTGCAATCTCTGTTCCTCTGGGCAGAGTAAATAGCGATTTACCAAAACTTGCGAAAGGCAGAAAAGTTATTTTTCAATGCATGAAGGGCGGGCGTGGCTCACAAGCATGTGAAATTGCAACTGAAAAACTCTCAGAAAATGAAATTTATAATCTTGAAGGTGGAATTTTAGCTTGGAAAGAGGCTGGATTGCCGGTTATTGCCAGCGCCGGGTGCAGCGCCGGAATCTCCATTTTTCGTCAAGTGCAAATTATCGCGGGTAGCCTGATAATGCTGTTTATATTGCTGGATTTGCCAATAATCTCCGCTATCATTGGCGGCGCATTAGCACTAGCAGGAATTACAGGTTGGTGCGGACTTGCCATGCTACTTGGCAAAATGCCGTGGAATAAACCAAAAACTTCGGGCTCTTCCTGTAAAATTGCTTGAAAAGCAAAAATGTTGCAGCTATAAACACTCTCAGTGCCGCCTTAGCTCAGTTGGTAGAGCAGTTGATTTGTAATCATCAGGTCGTCAGTTCGAATCCGACAGGCGGCACCATCCATTTTCAAAAAGCAATATAGCAGTCCCTTTCAGGGGTTTTTCACATTTATTCAACGCCAATTAGTACACTAACAGGTACACTATGAGCGTTAGAACATGTTTGCAGAAGCGATATAATGGTATTTTCTACTTTAGGACATCTCACAAAATCCCCAAACACAACCATCAAATAAATTTAGCTAATAGAGCAACAGCGCAGCTTAAATTTGTTTGATATTGATATTTCGGATGATAACGAAGTTCGAAAGCAAGGTTAACAAACCGCAGCTTCGGCAAAGCCAATCCGACAGCCCCAACTTCATGAAAATATAACATAGCCGCAACAGCGCGTATCAGCGCATATATAGCAATGCAAATACTTAATCATCCGCTTCCATTTCCAGAACTTTTCCGGTTGTCGCATCAATTTCCACTTCTGTTACAACGCCGCCAGCTTCCACTTCAATTTCATAGGTAAATCCCTCACCTTCTTCTAATTCAAGCTCAGCTTCCACCACTTTGATGGAATTCTTTACTGCATCCACAGCAATTGCTTTCGCTTGTTCAAAGCCGATTTCCGGCGGATATATAGCTTCTTGTGCGGCAGCTTCCGGAGCTTCGGCATTTGCAGCAAAAGCCGCAGTGGATAATATAGTTGCGATTAATAGCTTTTTCATATGATTTCTCCTGTTGGTTTAAAATCATAGTATAGGGGAATTTTTCAGGGTCAAGCTATTCATGGCATCATCATATGTCGAAATTACAACTAAATCGAATCAATAACACCAAAAAAAGCCCCCATGCGGAGGCTTTTAGATTCTCTAAGAAATCTAAAATTGTAAGTGATAGTTATCTAAATTTATAAGCCTCATGAATTCTGGCGGCGACTTACTCTCCCACGCCTTAAGACGCAGTACCATCAGCGCATAGAGGTTTTCACTTCTGAGTTCGAGATGGGATCAGGTGGTGCACACTCCGCTATAACCACCAGAACTCATGAGGCTGTATATTTAGTTTTTCCTTATGTCCGCGATAATTTACAAGAAAATATCAAAACGGTTGGTTACCAACACTTAATATGAACTCTAAGAGCGCATATTAAAATATTAAGTCAATCGGGCTATTAGTACTGGTTAGCTTCATGCGTTACCGCACTTCCACACCCAGCCTATCAAGGTTGTAGTCTACAACCGCCCTAATGGGGAAAACTAGTTTCAAGGTGGGCTTCCCGCTTAGATGCTTTCAGCGGTTATCCCTTCCGTACTTAGCTACCCAGCGGTGCTCCTGGCGGAACAACTGGTACACCAGAGGTACGTCCACCCCGGTCCTCTCGTACTAAGGGCAGCTCCTTTCAATTTTCCTTACACCTACGGCAGATAGGGACCGAACTGTCTCACGACGTTCTAAACCCAGCTCACGTACCTCTTTA
>Ga0066641_10000205_pt1 | contig 25807 bp, 28 predicted proteins | sample CryGeyCG2114_065_FD_59509 | JGI IMG/M metagenome (GOLD analysis project Ga0066641, IMG submission 59509) | Groundwater microbial communities from aquifer - Crystal Geyser CG12_big_fil_rev_8/21/14_0.65 | ecosystem: Environmental > Aquatic > Deep subsurface > Groundwater | place: USA: Utah: Grand... | reverse complement strand
AATGATCATAAATCTATTATGGGTACTGTTGAGCATATTGGTCTAAGATCTACTAGACTATTAACTTTAGAAAAGAGGCCTATGTATGTCCCTAATTCTTTATTCATGACTATTACTCTTGAGAATACTACTCGAATGAATAATAGACGAATTAAAGAATTAATTGGCTTAAGATATGATGATATTGATAAGTTGCCAGCTGTTTGCAAAGATATAAAAAATATTATAGAAAATCATGATGGGATAGATCAAGAAATGCTAAAGTTAGTTCATGTCAATGAATTTGCTGCATCTTCAATTAATATTTTAGTTTTTGCATTTACTAATTCAGGAAAATTTGCAGATTTTACTGCAATTAAAGAAGATATTTTAATGCAAATTACTCAAGTAGTTAAGAAACATGGTGCTGATTTTGCATTTCCAACAGTTACTAATCTTATACCAAATAAAGTTATCGTTGAACATTTAAATGGTTAGTTTATTTGTAGTTATTTTAACTTTCTTTGCAAGCTTGGTTTCAGCCTTATTTGGGGGGGGCTCAGGATTGCTTATTGTTCCAGGAATATTTTGGCTTTTAACGCATATAAATCCACCAGAACAGCATTATTTAATGCAAACAACTATAGCAACAAGTTTTTTATTATCTATTCCAATAGGTCTTATTTCTAGCCTAAAGCACTATAAGTATGGAAATATAGATAATAATTTAATAAAAAAATATTTACCTTTTATTTTGTTAGGCGTGGTAATAGGTTTACTTACTTTGTTGTTTATTAAAACAAATTTTTTAAAAATATATTTTAGTATAATGGTTTTTAGTATTTCTCTTTGGATGTATTTTAAAAAACCTGATAATCTAGAAAATATTAAAAAGCAAAAAATATGGCCAAAGTGGTTGGTACATTTTATTTCTTTTTTAATTGGTTTTATTTCAACTACAATAGGGGCATCAATATTTATAGTGCCTTTTTTGATAAAAATGAAAGTTGATATAAGGAAGGCAATAGCAACATCAACTGTTATTGTTTTTATTTATGCAGTTATAGCCTCAATATCTCTTATACTAATTGGGTTAAGTTTAAATGATTTGCCAGAAGATAATATAGGATTAATAAATCTACCAATTTTCTTAGTTGGTCTTTTACCATCTATAATTGGAAGTTTAATTGGTACAAGGCTTGCTAACTCATTACCAAAAGAAAAATTAAAATTAATTTTTGTTATAATGATGTTAGCGGTTGCTATTATTATGGCTATTCCAAAATAGTTTTACTTTAAATTAAAAGGAGTTTTTATGAAAATAATTAAATCAAAAGATCTTAAAAAACTTTTAGAGAGTGGAGATGTTCTTCTTATTGATGTAAGAAATCCTGAAGAATATGAGAAGAAATGTATTGATGGTTCTTGCTTAATCCCTCTTTCAGAAATTTCAGCAGAAAATATACCTGCAACAACGAAGAAAATCGTTATAAATTGCGGCATAGGTAAAAGAAGTGAAATGGCTTGCAATAAAATTTTATCTGAAAATCCTAATTTAGAAGTTTATTCACTTGAAGGTGGTATAGATGCTTGGCAAAAAGAAGGATTTGAAGTGAAAAAATCAGGGGCTTGATATAATGGCTATTAATATCAAAACTTTTTTTGATTCAGAAACAGCGACTTTTACTCACATTGTAAGTGAAGCTACTACTAATAAAGCAGCTATTATTGATTCGGTATTGAATTATAATCAGTATTCAGGCCGTACAAGTTGTCAATCAGCTGATGAAGTTATAAATTATATTAATAGTCAAAATCTTTCAGTAGAATGGATTTTAGATACACATATTCATGCTGATCATATTACAGCATCTCATTATTTAAAAGAAAAATTAGGCGGTAAGATAGGAATTGGTTCTAAAATAAAAGAAGTATTAAAATTCTGGGTTCCTATTTTTAATATAACTCATGATACAAATCTTGATGGTTCACAATTTGATCATTTGTTTGAAGATGGTGAAGTTTTTAAATTAGGAAATATTGAAATTAAAGTAATTCACACACCTGGCCATACTCCTGCATGTGCATGCTATTTAATTGAAGATGCAATTTTTGTAGGGGATACAATTTTTATGCCTGATTTAGGTACAGCCAGAACTGACTTTCCAGGTGGCAGTGCTGAGATTATGTATGATTCCATAAAAAAAATATTGAGTTTGCCTGGTGATACACGAACTTTTATGTGTCATGATTATCCACCAGAAGGCCGTGATGTGGAGTGTTTATCAACAGTTAAAGAACAAAAACAAAGAAATATTCTTGTTAATGATAGCATTTCAAAAGATCAATATATTAAATTAAGAAATAAGCGTGATGAAGGAAAAGATGTTCCAAAATTATTATTACCTTCAATACAAGCTAATTTGAGAGCAGGTACTTTTGGAGAGTCTGAAGATAATGGGACCAGATATATTAAAATACCAGTTGATAAGTTATAGTAGTTCTATAAAAACTATATTATTATAGTAGTTTCAAGCTTTAAGATAATTAACTAAAAAAAAACATAAATTTATTCTATTATTAGTATATAAGCAAAGTTATATTTAAAATAGCATAAAACAAAGTAAGGGTTATAACTATAAAGATGGGATCCTATAAAGCAAAAATTATTATAATATTAAGCATATTATTTACATTCTCAATTGCAACTGTATTATCAGGTTGTTCTAGGTCTAATTACTTAGAAAAAGAAACTTTAACAATCGAGGATGAAAATGGTATTTATTCATCAAAAATAAAATTCCAAGATATTAAAGATGATGATGGTAAGCCAATAAAATATAACCCTACAGAGGTATTTACTATTTCAGCATTAGGAAATACAGCTAATATGATTAATAACTCTATTATAGAGTTAGATAAATATAATTCAGCAGATAAGCCTAATTTTGTTCAGAACAATGATCCAGATGAAGATTTTAATAAATATGGCTTAGGTTTTTTAGTTTCAATAGATTGGGTTGGTCCTATTGAAGCTCTAGTCAATAAAGTTGCCAAAATCGCTAAGTATAGATTTAAAGTATTAGGGGCAAGCCCACCTATTCCGGTATTAGTTAATATTTTTGATAAAAGGACATCTCTTGGTGATATCTTAAGAGTTGCTAATTTACAGTCTAAAAGTAGGGCTAATGTTGTCATCTATCCTAAAACTAAGACTATAGAATTAAGGTATATGCCCACATAAAAAAATACTATGAGTAATATGATCAGAGTTAGAAATAAATTAGTTATAAATTTTAAATTAGTAATAAAAATATTTAATATAATTTTTGCAATATTACTTTTTTCATCTCTTGGGGCTTGCCATAATATGAAAGCTTCTAATACGAACTCTAAGTATGATTTGGATGATTTGAAAGCGATGAACCAAGAAAAGGGGGCTGTTGGAGATGAATATAATGTAGATAAAGAAGTCAAGGAATCTGAAACTAATCCTATGCGAGAACAGTTTATACGTGACACTGCTATGAGTTTAGGAATGAGAGCTGCTCTATATGAAAGATCAAAAGAAATAAATAAGTTTTTAAAAGACCACTCTAATGAGTTATATGCAATTTTTGATTTTAAGGCGTTAATGCTTGAAAATGATATTTTACCTCCCGTTTTAATAGAAGGTAGAGCTACTATTTCTGCTCAAAATTATAAACCTTATGAAATGGAACAAAAAGCAAAAAAGCATCAATCTCAAACCTCATCTTTAACAAGTGATATAACGAAAGAAAAAAGTAATATTGCAACTGTAGAAGATAGGGTTAATGAGACTGTTCAGCATTTTGGGGCTTTAAGAGTTACTGATAAAACTTATCAAATTATCAAGCAGGCAAGATTTGCAACAGCAATTCCAACATGGCGTGAATATCTATTAATGGATTATAAAAAACCAGAGCAGCCATTCAAATCATTATTACCTAAAAATCCAGTAGAACAAAAAACTTGGAAGAAATATATTAAAAAAGGTTGGGTATTAGGATCTAAGCAAGCTGATAGTATCTTTGAGCAAAATTTAGGATTATTAAAACGAGATTATCTTGGCATGATAAGGTATAGATTGTTATTAGCACAAAATATGGTGAGTGCCCCATATGTTTCTAAAAGAAATTATGGAGTAACAGGTGGCGGAGATAAAATGCAAGTTAATGATAGAACTTTAACTATAACAGCATTACCTTCACTGCGAGCTGATAGTAAACTTTGGCAGCCACAAATTGCAAGTTTTGAAGAAAAGCTTGATAAAAGAATGCAACGATTTGATTTGAGTCAATTAGAGAAAGATTTGACTAAAACTAAATAGAGATTATATAAGATTATGCCAGAGCTATTATATCCAAATGAACCATCAAAATTTAGCGCAAATTACCTTGATGAATTTTTAAAATTTTGTGTTGATAATGATGCATCAGATATCACTTTTCAGACTAATAACCCTGTGATGATAGAAACAAAAGGTCGTTTGCAAAAAGTAACAAAACGAGCTCTTACTCAGTCGGAAGTATCTGATTTAATAAATGGTATATATGGAACTAATGCTACAGCTCAGTTATTGAGTGGAACTGACCTAGATACTCAGTATGAAACTAGATTAGATAGACATATGAGAAATAGATTTAGGGTTAATGCAACAGGGTGTTTAGTTGATGGTAGTTTTGGTATACAAATTACACTAAGAACAATTCCCGGTTCTCCTCCTAATTTATCTGACATGAAGCTTGATGAAAATTTACAAAAAGCTTTAATACCAACTCAAGGAATAGTTATTATTGCAGGTGCAACAGGCTCAGGTAAAAGTACATTACTTGCTGCAATTATGCGGGAGCTTTTAGAAAATGAAAACGGTAAAATTTTAAGTTATGAATCACCAATAGAATTTGTTTATGATTCAGTTGAATCAAAGAGTGCACTAATAAGTCAGTCAGAAATCCCGAGAAACTTGCCTGATTTTCCACGCGCTATAAGGAATGCATTAAGAAGAAAGCCTGAATATATACTAGTAGGAGAAGCAAGGGATAAAGAGACAATTTCTGCTGTTATCGATGCCGCTTTAACTGGACACACTGTTTATACAACGGTGCATAGTAATGGTGTTGCTGATACTATTAGAAGGATGGTAGCTTCTTTTCCACATGATGAACGATATGGTCGTACAGTTGATTTAATATCAATGGTGAGGGCTATAATTTGGCAAATGTTGGTGCCTACTGAAGATGGTGGGCGACATGCGGTAAGGGAATGGTTAATTTTTTCTCCGGAAGTTAGAAATAGATTGTTTGATACGTTAACTTAAAATATAAATGTGCTATTAAAAAATTATGGTAGATGATAATAAGAATCTTGAAAAACAAAATGAAAGTGCTGATGAATCAGGCTCTTCAAGTGGCTCAACAGGAAGTTCAGGCGGAGATGATAAAAACAAGACTATTTATGAAGTTCTTCAAGAGTTAGTTGATAAAAGTGAATATGGAAGTGGGCCTTTAGTTAATCAAATTATTGAATTACATAAAAAAGTAGGAATTGTAAAAAAAGTTTTAGAAAGAATATTAATGGAAAAACTTGGGAAATGGAAAAAATCCAAAAAACAGAGCTCAGAAGCTAGCACCCATGAAAAAAAAATTAGTGATGAAGTCACAAATAAACTAAAAAAATAATACTTTTAAGAGAGCTAAAGATGCATTGGCGAGATAGTGCGAGAATTCCAAAAGTTTTAATATTAGATTATAGAGCATTATCGCCATTTCTAATTTTAATAATTTATCCTTCTTGGGTTATTTTTGGTTTGTGTATTTTAGTAATTATATTTTTTGCTGTTCTTGAACAATTTGGTTTTACACTCTCAGTTTTTATTAGATTTGTGCTATACAGAGTTATAGCTGGAAAACATAAATTTGTAATTCCATGGTGGATGAAAAAACGATAATGGCTAATGAAAATACAGATAAAAAATTTACCTGGGCTGAGAAAATAACTAATTTGATTTATGAAAGAAATAAATTTTATTTTTTCTGCTACAGAAATATGATATTTGTTTTTATTTTAATAATACTATGTATATTTGCCTTATTATTTTTAATTTATTACATTAATTTTAATTACCAATCAATTATTTATTTTTCAACAGATAGAAAGGGTCGACTTTTAGAGAATACATCATTAGAAGTTCCTGTTCTTACTGATTCTGAAATAATAAGCTGGGCTAATAAAGCAGTATCTAAAATATACAATTTTAATTATATAAATACAGAACTAAAATTCCAAAATAACTATAAACTATTTACTCCCCTTGGATATATAAATACTTTTAATGCTCTTGTAAATACTGGTAAAAATGTTGCAACAATAAATGCTATCAATCTTGTAGTAAAAGGAGAGGCATGTAAAGGAACCAAAATAGTTAGTCAAGGAATAGAAAGATACATGGGCACAGAAACATATACATGGAGGTTGGAAATTCCTCTTGTTGCTCGTTATTTAAATGCTAATCAAGAATTTACATCTAGACCTAAGGTATCTCTAATTATACGAAGGCTTCCTTTTATTTTAGCTTTAGATGGTATAGCAATAAGTAGTTTGATTGTATATATTCAGGAAGATGATTTTTTTAAAGGTGATATGGGATTCGATAAGCTTTGTCGGGTGATGTATCCTAAAAATTATGAAGAAAGTTAATATCATAAAATTTATTGAAAAATTAAGAGTATGAAAGAAGAGTATAAATCTGTCTCTGATAAAAAAATAAGGTCTTTTTTTTATCGTTATGGTTTTTATAGAATGTTTAGATGGTTATTTATAGGTATTTTTTTAATGGTAATCTGTGTAGTATGGGCTATCTATGTTTATTATAACAAACCTAAAAGGAAATATTACGCCATTACTCAATATGGAATTGTACAAGAATTAATTCCTGAGAAAAAATTGTTGTAATTAGCGATTAAAAGAGGAAAATACTTTGATAAACAAGTTAACTAAGTATGGATTTAGTGGTCTAAGGATATTTGTCACTATAGTTTTATTACTATCTTTAGCCGCTATTATAGTGGTTAGTTATTTTTTATATAAGCAAAATGAGCCCGTAAATTATTTTATGAATGAGGATAGGCAAAATTATAAAATTTTACCCACCAATACCCCAATATTACAGGTTGATCGAGTTAAGCAATGGACAACGGCTTCAATAGCTATAATTTTTACATTTGATTTCATCAATTATCAAAAGGCAATGAATGTAAATAGAAATTACTTCACTGATGCGGGGTGGAAATCATTTCAGCAGGCGATAGAAAACAATGGATTAAAGAGTGATGTTTTAAATAAAAATTTAATTTTAAATTCCAATGTATGTGATTTGCCTGTATTAGCAAATAGAGAACAAGATCCCAAGGCTTTTTATTTGTCCAGCAAATGGCGATTTACTGTACCTATAATTGTTAATATACAGGGAGCGAGTGGCGTTACTAGAAACTCAGTATATATTGTAGAAGCAGACGTGAGGTTTCTAACTGACCATGATATATCCTTAAAAAATAATAGGCAAGGAGGAGAGGCATCAATTCTTGGGATAGATGCTTTAAAAATGAAGTCAGCTAATTTTACTAATTATTGCAGAATACCATTTTAATACTTATAAAATATATTTAATATTTTATAAAATTATCTAATTTTCATCAAAATTGTTCTAACGTTAAGTTTTAATTGAATTTTTATTAATTTAACTTAATATATTATTATAAACAAAAGTATCAAAAATATTTAAATAATTTGTTTAAATGTCGAAGTGTATAATAACGGAACTTTAATAAAGTAAGAAAACGGATTATGAATAATCAAACATCAAAAGAAAACAGGTCGCAAAAATCATTAAAAATCACATTGAGGCAAGATTTTTACACAGATCATATTAAAAAATATTCAATCGTAGCCATATTGTGTACAGTTATATTATTTTTTTTAATCTATTCAGTTTTGGTTACATATTGGGATAAACCAAAAGATCAATACTTTGCAGGTTATAGAGATGGTTCAATAATTCAAACTATTCCTGTTGATAAAAGATATTTTTTTGATTCGGAAGTTAGCAGCTGGGCATCAGTTGTTTTGATGGATTTATTAACTTTTGATTTTTTAAATTATGCAGATAATATTAGCCAACAATCAGGACATTTTTCAGATAATGGATTAAATTCATTTATTACATGGTTTAAAAAAGAATTATTAGAAAATATTCAAAATAATAGATTTGTTTTATCTACACATCTCTGTGGAGTTGCCGAAGTAGTAGATAGAGGGTTAAATAATGATAAAGTCTATTCATGGGACTTAAATATTCCAGTAGTAATGACTTTTCAAAACTCATTAAAAAAAGAAATATTGACAGCTGTTGTAGGTTTAAATTTGATAAGGGTTCCAAATACTGAAAGTTTTGAGGGAGTAAACATTAATGATATTAGTTTCAATAAATTAGGGTCAGCAACTAGCCAAGAAGGTAGAAAAAATTGTCCAACAAGTCCTAGTTATAGCTAAATTAAATGGAATAAAAATGATGACATTAAATAAAATAATAAAAATAATAATAAGTAGTGGTGTAATCCTAGGAATAAATCTAATCTCAATAAGTAGTTATGCTAATACTCAAGTTAAATTGCCTGCTGTTGGTAATACAAAAGAAATTGCCACGCACCAAGTCAATTATAATAAACCCAATAATTCAGCTCAACTAGAAGATCCTTTACACAAAGAAGAGCAATATATAGATAAGCATATGCCATGGAAAGATGGTGGTAAAGTATCAAAAGGATTTGGTTCAGTCAATAATGAAACTTTTAAAGAACTATTAGAAAAAAACTTTCCAATGTCTCCCGAGCAAATGAAGATTTATAAAGAAGCACTTGATCGTTATGAAAGGGCGCTACAGTATAGCCCAAGAAATCCTGATCCTGTAATTTCAACTAAAAATGTAAGTCTTGACCCTGGAAGTGCTCCAGTAGCTATAAGAATAGCAACAGGCTATGTTAGTACGATATTATTTATTGATGAAACAGGCGCAAATTGGCCAATTGCAGCGTATGACATCGGAAATAAAAGTGACTTCAATGTACAATGGGATAAGAAAAGTAATCTATTATTAGTACAAGGGATGAAACCTTATGCAAATACTAATTTGGTTATCATGCTTAAAGATTTAGATACACCGGTAATATTTAATTTGGTGAATGATCAAAAGTCAGTAGATTATAGATTAGACTTAAGAGTACCAAGACTTGGACCAAATGCAAAGATGCCTATCATGCAAGCAGAATTACCAGATGCTGCAGACAGTGATTTAATGAATTTATTAGATGGTGTTCCTCCTAGAGAGAATACTCAATTAATAGTTCATGGTGGCGATGCTCAAGCATGGTTAAATTCAAATGGTAGTTTGTTACTTAGAACTAGACTTACATTGTTGTCTCCAAGCTATGATAGTTCTTTAAGTAGTGCTGATGGTATGCATGTTTACAAATTAAGTAAAACGCCGCTAATACTTGCAGCTAAAGATGGCGAGCCTGTTCAACTGAGTATACAAGGATATTAATATTATGAGTATGATGGGTAATTTAAAATCAGGGCTGTCAGACATGAAGTCAAGAACCTTGCTATTCGTTATGTTAATAGCGGTAGGTTTTTTAGGAATTATTGTTTTTTTTGCTTACAATAAAGTAACAAATAATACAAACTTATCTCAAGTACCGCAAACTAATATTGCAAATCCTGCAGCCAATATACAGAGTATCCCTGGGGTATCTCAATCAAGTTCTAAGAAGTATCAAAAACTGCAAGCACAAAAGACAAAAGAACAGGCTGAAAAAGCATATGCTACTGGAGGAAGTGATGTGTCTCCAATACTATCGCCAGGAAAAATGAGTAAATCACTCTCGGAATTAGAGTCAGAAGAAGGTGAGGATCCTTCAAGTAGAGTATCTAATTTATTGAATAATAATGGTGGGGCAGGTAATAATGGTGGGGCAGGCTCTACAAATGAAGCCTATAAAAAACTTCAAGCTCAACTTAAAGAGCAGCAAAAAAAGCAAGCTGAAGAGTTAGCAAAGCAGGAAAAAAGACAACAAGAAGCATTAGAAAGGCAGAAAAGAGAATTAAGAAGACAGCAGTATAGACAAGATTTGGCTCAACAGATTCAAGCTCTAAAAAGAGAAGGTTTTTCTCCTAATAGTCAGCCATCGTTACAAACAGTGGTATATGCAGAAAAGCCAAAAAAACAGGCTAAAAAAGCTAAAGAGCATATTACTCCTACTTCAAAACCTCCAAAAATCATATATAAAGCAGGCACTATGCTACAGGGAGTTCTATTATCTTCTATTAATAGCGATACACCTGCACCAATTGTTGCGCAAGTTGTTAATGGATCTTTAAAGGGTGCAAGATTAGTTGGGAGTATTGATGAAAAAAGTATTCCAAAAACTTCTTTGGCTTTAAAGGTTAGTAAAGCATTAGTTCTTAATTTTAATGTAATTAGTATCCCTCAATTACCGTATAGTATCAATGTTAAAGCTGTAGCTATTAATCCTAATACTGCAAGTACAAGTATAGCTACAGATGTAGATAATCATTATTTATTAAGGTATGGTACTTTCTTAGGGGCAACTTTTCTGTCTGGATTATCTCAAGCAATTCAACAAAGTGGCCAGCAAGTTGTAGCAATACCAAATACGAATAATGGTAGTAACCAAAATCAGCTTGCAGTTCAGCACCCTACGACTTCAAAGAAACAACAAATTGAAATAGCGATAGGTAATGCTATGCAGAGCCTAGTTGGACAGGTAAATTACCTAGGGACTCCACCAACCATCAAGATAGCATCTGGAACTGCTGTAGGATTACTATTACTAGAAGATTTAACAGAACAAAGTCCTTCAGATACAATTGTTCAGAAAGTAAGCTCAACGACATCAATTACACATGAAGCTCCAACTCATCAAACATCTTTAAATAGAGGGTCTAGTACTTCCAGTGCAATCGCTGGTAGAACTGCTAATCAGTCAGCTACTTCTTCTAGCGCTTCTAGTAGACCACAAGGTACTAATAGTAGATTTGTTAATAATGACTTTGCGCAGCAAATAAACCAACTTAATTCATTAATTGGAAGTAATAATTAATTTTATATTGACTATAATGAGTATTATAAACAGTTTTTAAATGAGGCATATAATGGCTGATAAAAAAGACGATTTTAATTTTGATGATGATTTTAACTTTGATGATGAATTTAACTTTGATGATGAATCCAAGGATAAAAGATCAGATGAAAACAATGAGCTTGATGAAAATACTAATAATCAAGACATAAAGTCAAATGAAGATTTAGATACAGACACAAATATAGATATAGACTCAGATTCTTCAGACTTTAATCTGGGAGATGATGCAGATCTTGATTTTGATGATAGTGTTAATAATGATACAGGTGAAAGTGGTAGCAGTATGGGAAGTACAGATTATGGAGCAATTCCGGTTGAAGGAAAACAATCAAGTAATCTTTTAGCTTATGGAATAATAGGTATTATAGCCTTAATTTTGTTTTTTGGAGTTTATAAATATTTACAAGGAAAGAACGATTCTAGTGGTGTTTCTACAAAATCTATTCCAGTAGTAAATAAGCCTATAGATAGTAAAATGGTGCATAGTAACGCATCTAATAATATTAAATCCACAGAAGTACAAAGCTTAGAAAAAAGCGTTGCAACTCAAACTGGCGCATTAAAATCAGAATTAAATGATGTTAAAGCTAAGCTTGATAGTATTACAAACTTAAATAATAGTATTGCTAATATAAATAAAAATATTATTAATCTTCAAAAAGAGTTAATTTCCCTTAATGCCAAAGTTGACACTATGGAAAAAAATACTAATGTAGCTAAAAGCTTGACTACGGTTTATAATTCTCTTGATTCTATCATTTTAGCAATTAAGCAAATGAATATTAAGGTTTCTGATCAAAGCGATATCTTAAAAAGTTTTGTCAGAAGCTCTGTAGGGGATTTAACTAATCCAAATAATAAAAATATTGGATTAAAACTTGAAGCTGTAATACCAGGGCGAGCATGGTTAAAAACTAAATATGGTGCGGAACAAACTGTAACTTTAGGTGATTATATTCCTGGTTATGGCAAGGTTGTTCAAATAGATGCCCAAAAAGGAATGTTAGTAACCGACACTGGAAATATATTAAGGCAATAATATTGAATAAAAAAATATGATAGAACTTTATTATCCTTATGTTGAATTTTTAGTACAAACTGGCAATAATTCAACGTTTGGTGTTAATGTTACAGATATTGAGCAGTTAATACAAAATTTTAGTAATACTTTAGGTCCATTTACATTTTTCATACAAATTGGGACTATGATATGTGGAATTGCTTTAATTATGAAAGGATTATTAAAGCTTAAACATTTAGCTGACATGCGAAATATGATGTCAGGACAAGCTGAAGTTGGAAAAGCAATTGTTATAATAATTTCAGGTGTTGGACTAATTTGGTTACCATTTATTATTCGCATGTTATCATATACTATTTTTGGCAATGAGCCTTATCAAATACCCAATGTTGAAAGTCCAGCAATAAGAGGTTTTTATGTTATAATGCGTTTTATAGGTATAATATCAATTATAAGGGGTTGGTTCTTGTTTGCATCAATGGGTAAAGGACAGGCTCAACCTGGTACAACAGGAAAAGCAGCATCTCATTTATTTGGTGGTATTTTAATGTATCATCTTGATAAAACTGTAATAATCGTTACTAATACCTTAGGATTATCAGAGCAGCAAAATAAATTTTTTTAGAGTAGTTTATGAAAATAATTAAGACTTATTTAATTTTATTTATATTTTTTATACCAAGTTTTTCAGTATTGCATGCGCAAGAATTTGCAGATCATGGTGGAGAGCATTATGGATTAGGTCGGGTATCTCATCAAGCTTCTATGCTTTTTGAAAACGTTGCTAAGTTACTATTATATGTTGCAATTATTGCAGGCATTGCTTTTATTTTGACGTCATTATTAAAACTAAAACAGCATTGGAAGAATCCTCAGCAGGTATCTATAAGCCAAGTTATCTCGTTGTTTATTTTAGGTCTTTTATTAGTTGGAATACCAGCGCTAATAAACTATACTCAAGATAGTACTACTTTTAGTGCCAGTTTTTTTTATAATGATGATAATAAGTTACAATTAGCTATAAATTGATTTATATGTGTATAGACAAAAAAATAAAGATATTGATTTATTTTATACTTATTAGTTTAAGTAGCACAATTTTGGCTGATAACTCATCAGAGCCAACTATAGCAACTGTTGCCAATAATATTCTTGGAAATGATAGAGCAACAGCTAGTAGTCTAGTTATTTTAATGATGGCTGCTAGTGCAACTTTTGGGTCAGCTTTTGCTCTGCTTGCTATATTAAAGTTTAAGCAACATAAAGATAATCCTCAGCAAACACATTTGGGGCAACCATTTGCTTTATTTTTGATAGCAGTAATATTTATTTGGCTCCCATATTATTTGGGACAAACAGGTTATACTCTAACTGGTGAGAATAGTTCGAATGATAGGATAGAAATATTTAGTTCTAGTAATTTATTATGTCCACCTAATGATAGTGGTAGTGATTCGTCTAACTTAGGGTGTCCTGAATCTGGTCAAAATTAATAATATGATGGTATGGAAATAAGTAATATTAGTATTGATATAAATCCATTTGGGTGGAGCCTTAAAAAACAAAGATCAAAAAGCAAAGCTTTTTTAGAAATAAAAAAAAAATTTATAGCCTATAAAAATAATACCTGCGATATCTGTAAGTATAAACCTCAAGATAAATTTTTACATATTATTAATAAAAATGGCAACTATAGAGAGAATAAAGGAAGTAATTTTAGTCTTGCGTGTAGTATTTGTACAGCATGTTTTTTCATAGGTTCATATAACCCAAGTACTAGTCCGGAATCAGTTGATCGATTAATTTATTGCCCAGAAATTAGCCAGGTTCAGTTAAATCATTTATATAGAGTTTTATTTGTTGCAATGGAAAGTAATAATTCTAGATACCAAGATATAGCAAAAAGTTTTTATAGATGTTTAAGGCATAGGGCAAGCACTGTAGATAAGATGTTTGGTGAAAATAGTAGTGACAGCAAAATATTTTTACAATCAGTTATGGATTCAAATTTAATAAAAAATCCAAATATGAAGAAAGTTTTAAGTTATTTGAGGTATTTTCCAGGAAGAACTTCATTCAGAGAAGAGTGGGGATCTTGGATGGATGATTTTTTATTAAATGATTATGCTAAAATTATATTTAGTAATGTATAATATTTTTTTATTAATGCAATTAAGTTGTTATAAATGATAAGGGATTTTTTATGTGTAAGTTAAAAAGTTTATTTTATTTGGTTTTTTCTATCACATTAATTTTACTACCTGACATATTGTTAGCAAATAATGGTGGTAACAATGGATTAGGAAAAATTGCCACCTCTATTACTGGTATCATGGGAGACTTTGTTAAACTAATATTTGCAATAGCAGCTGTAGCAGGTAGTGGATTTTTACTTGTTTCTTTTTTTAAATTCAAACAACATAAAGACTCACCGCAGCAGGTGCCTTTAGGGCAGCCTATTGCTTTATTATTAATTGGAGTGGGATTAATTTGGTTACCATTTATTGCTCAGCAAACTGGTGAAACTGTAGGTGCTGGTAATAATGGGATTGCAAGCCCTGGAGGTAATTTACCAAGCTTCTTTGGTGGAAATAATTAATATTTTATGAGTTTACTAGATCCTATAATAGACTCGTTTGATTCGCTACTAGAATGGTTATCAACTAGTTTGCACCAAACAACACGATCATATTGTGAGTTAGAAACTGTTCTGGATAAGTATACTTTGGTGGGGAGAGATGGATCTCTTGCCTCAATCATCAAGTTAGATGGAATTCAGTTCTTAGTTGGTGACGAAGAGTTTAAAAGTATTCTAGAGTCTTTGGCTATTGCTTTAGGACCATCATTTAAGCAGCCTGGGCAAACAATACAAATATTATACTCTTATGATACTACAACTATTAAAGATGAACTAAAAACAATTTTAGAGCCATCTTGGGATACAGCACAAAATATTAACTTGGATTTAAATGATTTATTTGAGGAAAAAATTAATTATCTTTCTAATTATTGTTCAGATGAAAATGTGTACTTGGTTATTTGGACAACAGGTAAGCAATTAACTAAGCAGCAAAGAAAACAAGTTAATAAAAGGAAGATGAAAGAGCTTAAAGAGCAGAAAATACCACCTATGCAGCATGCTCAAGCAATTTTTTGTCCAACTCTTGAATTAAAGGAATCACATTACTCTTTTGTAAGAACTTTTATTAATGATTTAAAAGATTTAAATATTATGACTACGGCTCTTGATGTTCATACTGCATTAAGAGAAATTAGAATGTCAGTTGACCCTGAAATCACTAATAATGATTGGAGACCATATCTTCCTGGTGATCCAATTCCTGTAAGGGATGAGGTGTTAAAAAATAAAAATGATATTTCTGAGTTAATGTGGCCAAGTATTGCTAGGCAGATTATTCCTAGAGATGGTGAAATAATAGACTTACGAACAGTAAGAATTGGTAATAGAATCTATGCCCCAATGTATATTGATTTATTTCCCCAAGAAGTACAGTCTTTTACTAAACTATTACAAAGAGCATTAAATGCAAGAATACCATGGCGGATTTCGTTTTTAATTGATAGTGAAGGTTTAAATTCATTAAATATTGTAAGTACTGTTGCTGCAGTATTGAGTTTTGCAAGCACATATAATCCATTAATTAACGATGCAAAAAAATATTTATCTTACATTGCTACAAATACCGATGATGCTATAGTTAGACTCAGAGTTTCTTTTGCAACATGGGCAGATGTATCCAAGCCAAATTTATTAAAACAAAGAGCTGCGGAATTACAGAAAATTGTACAAGGTTGGGGTGGATGTGAAGTTAGAGAAATTTCAGGTGATTCTTTTGGTGGTGCTATATCAAGTGCTCTTGCTGTTACTACAAATAGCATAGCAACACCATCTGTTGCTCCTTTATCTGAAGTAATAAGAATGCTACCAATGATGCGACCTGCATCTCCATGGGCAAAAGGCGCCATTTTATTTCGTTCTGAAGATGGAAAGCCTATGCCATATCAGCCAGGCTCAAGTTTACAAACAACATGGATTGATATTGTATATGCAAGACCCGGTTCAGGTAAATCTGTATTATCTAATGCTATTAATTTGGCTTTATGTTTGGCCCCAGGTTTAAAAACATTACCTATTATTTCTATAATAGATATAGGTCCTTCTAGTAGTGGATTAATTTCATTAATTAAAGAGTCTTTACCAAAGGCACAACGTCACTTGGCCACATATCATAGGCTAAGAATGACCAATGATTATGCAATTAACCCTTTTGATACACAATTAGGATCAAGATATCCCACTCCTCAGGAAAGGAGCTTTTTAGTAAATTTTTTAATTTTGTTAGCAACTCCAGTTGGTAGTTCTAAAGCTTATGACGGTGTTAGCGAAATGTCTGGATTAATAATAGATGAATTATATAAAAATTTATCTGATGAATATAATCCAAATAAATATACAGTAGGCATAGATGCAGATATTGATAAAGTTCTTGAAGATTTAAATTTTAAAAGCAATAATGATACTACGTGGTGGCAAGTTACAGATTTTTTATTTGAAAAAAATGATATTCATTACGCAAAATTAGCACAGAGATATGCTGTTCCTGTACTAGCAGATGTATCTTCTGGATGTCGCGCACCAGCTATTAGTGATTTATTTGGAAAGATTGCTGTTGCAACTGGTGAAAATTTAATAGATGCTTTCGGCAGAATGATTTCTTCTTCGGTAAGAGAGTTTCCTATAATATCACAAACAACCAAATTTGATTTAGGAGAATCTAGAATAGTTTCTCTTGATTTGGATGAGGTTGCTAAAACAGGCGGTGAAGCAGCTGATCGTCAAACGGCAGTAATGTATATGTTAGCAAGATATGTATTGGCAAAAGATTTTTATATCAATCAAGAAAATTTATCTGATTTCCCAGAAAAGTACCGTGACTATCATAAAACACGTGTTATTGAATATAAAGAGGTACCGAAAAGAATTGTTTTTGATGAATTTCATAGAACGTCAAAAGTAAAAGCTGTACGTGATCAAGTTATTGTTGATATGCGAGAAGGTAGAAAGTGGAATGTTCAGGTAGCTCTTTTATCTCAATCAGTAGATGATTTTGACAGTATTATGATAGAATTCGCGACATCTATTTTTATTATGGATGCGGGGCCAGTACAAGCTATAGAAAAGACATCAACTATCTTTGGATTAACACCTACTCAGAAAAAAGCATTAAGAACAAGAGTACATGGACCAAGAGAAGGTGGAGGAACATTTCTTGCACAGTTTGCAACCAAAAAGGGGTTGTACACTCAATTATTAACAAATACTATTGGTCCTATTGAGTTATGGGCATTTAGTACTACATCTATTGATGTTAGGGTACGTGATGAATTATATGATAGGATAGGGCACAAAATGGCAAGAGCTATTTTAGCACATATGTTTCCAGGAGGAAGTGTTACGCCCTTAGTCGAACAACGACTAATGGCGCTGAGAAAAACTGGTGAGATTTCATCTAACTCAAGTCAATCAATAATAAAAACTCTAATCGAAGAAATAGTAAAAGAGTTTAATACTAATCCTTTGTTCAGAACACATTAGTTAAAATTAAATTAAATTCTTCAAGTCTAATTATTTATGATATCTATATGCCCGAATTGCTGGTAGAAAAACTTCAATATCAAGTTTACTATCAGCCCTTTTATTTTCTCTAAAGCTTATTTCCTCTTTTGACTTTGGAGGTTTATAATAAGGCAGCTCATTATTTGGAGCTTCAGGATAAAATATAGGCATATGCCCTTTAATCATTTGTCTTGATGGTATATTAAGATCATTATTCTCAGGGTAAACAACATTTGCTCTTAAGTTTGGCGCAAGATTTTGAACTATAGCTAATTTTTCACTATCTTTTAAGCATTCGACTTTTTGGATTTGTTGTAATATTCCATAGTCATTGCCTTTTTGTTGCAACTTTAAAATAGCTTCATTTTTAGATATTTTGGTAATAGCTTTAGTATTGGCCCAAGTCCAAGATATAGATTTTGGTTTTATTGGTAATACTTTAATTGTTCGGTAACATTGTTTTAAATTTAATCTAGCAAGCCCATTTCTTTTTAAAGTTTTTTTCGTATTAATTTCTCTTTTATTTTTTTCATCTGTCTCTGATAAACTAAAAATTTTATCAAATTCTTCAGTAAGAACAGGATCAGTATTTTTAATTTTTAATTTTTTTAAATTTTGAATGGCTTCTTTAAATTCTATTTTACAATTATTTATAGTATGTATTTGTTCAATTGTATCCAATGAAGACCCTATGATACCAGGATAAATAACTGTCTCTTTAGGATCTTGAGAATCATAATATTCAATTTGATTAGTGATATCAAAAAGTTTTTGTCTTAATTTTACAGAGCTTAATTTATCATTTTGATAAATCCAACCAGGAAGATTTTGGTCATTCACCAACAATTTATTTAGTTTTTTTAAATTATATTTTAAGTTTTTATAAGATTCTAAAACAGCTATTATATGATAGCTGTTTGGGTGTGATTTTAAATTATTGCTTAATTGTTTCATAAAAATAACTTGTTATTTTAAACCATATTTATAAATAATATTAGCAACGGAACAAGTAAGTTTTTTAGCATAAGGAATATGTAAAAACTCATTTGGGCCGTGTGCATTAGACTTAGGTCCTAAAACCCCTGTAATAACAAATTCTGCCTTTGGAAATTTTTCCCCTAACATTCCCATAAATGGAATAGAGCCACCTTCACCCCAAATAACAGATGGTTTACCAAAAGTATTAGAAGACGATTCATTCACTAAATTTTTAAGAAAATCACTTAAATGAGGTGCATGCCAACCATCACCAGTTGATAATATTTCAACTTCAACATCCGCATTATATGGGGGAGCTGATTCAAGCAAGTTTTTTAATTTTTCAGAAGCTATTTTGGTATCAACTTTTGGAGGAACTCTAAATGATAGTAATAATGTTGTATTTGGTCTTAATACATTACCAGCAGAGTTAACTTCGGGGATACCATCTTGGCCAATTATTGATAGTGTAGGGCGCCATGTTCTATTTAATAATAATTCATAGTAATTATCTGTTATAGGCATTGCAAGAGATTTATTATTTTTATTAGTTTGCCAAGGTAATTCTGAATAAACTTTTTCTTTTAAGCTATCAGCACATGCTTTCGCTGCATCTAAAAAGTATTTGTCTACCTTTGTATTTAAAAACTCTAAATTAATTTCACCAGTTTTTTCATCTTCAATTCTTGATAATAGCGATCTAGCAATTCTAAAACTTGAAGGAATAATACCACTTCCTAAGCCAGAATGTACTCCTTCTTTAATAGAACTTACTGATAATTTTAAATTAATAAGGCCTCTTAATGAAGATGTTAACCATAGTTGGTCATAATTACCAGCACCTGAATCTAAGCAAATTACTAAAGAAGGAGTCCCAATTTTATTTTTTAGATGGTCAATATAATATGGTAAATCAAAGCTACCACTTTCCTCACAGCCTTCAATAATAATCACGCATCTTGGATGAGGTTTATTTTGTGCTTGAATAGCTTTTATTGCACTAATTGCTGAAAAAATAGCGTATCCATCATCTGCACCACCACGGCCATATAATTTATTATCTTGTATAACAGGTTTCCATGGCGATTTGTTATCATCCCATCCAGTAAATTCTGGTTGCTTATCCATATGACCATAAAGCAAAATTGTATCATCTGAATTGGAATCATGGCTCTTAGAGATTTCTATAAATATTAATGGCGTTCTTTTGGGAAGATTAACAGTTTCTATTTTGAGATTATTAATATTTTGAGATTTAACCCATATAATCAATTGTTCTACAGCTTTATCTAAATATTTATTCTCTTCCCAGTTTTTATCAAAACTTGGAGATTTACAAGGAATTGCTATGTATTTTTCTAACTCAGGAATAATGCTTGAATCCCATAAAGAATCTATAAATTGTTGTGCTTTTTTAATGTCCATATAATATATTAAATTTATTAAATAAATTTAATAATACTATGTTATAAAGAAAAATAAAGTTAATTTGAGTGATAAGATGAATAATATTTCGAAATAAACATATAAGGCAATAGCCAATTTCTGATTACATTATTATTTTCATTTATAAATAAGTTGGTTGTGCAGCAATGAGGGATATGCCATAAAGAAAAATATAAAATTACTAAAGTAGAAATACTTAAATTATCAAATAATTTTTTATAAGAAATATTTTGAGTATTAAGCATGGATAACAGAAACCAAGATACAAGATGAATGTAAATAAATCTTCCCCAGTCTGCAGCAATTATAAATAATGGTATTGAGCCCAATATACTAATCAGTATTAGAGTCAATGATATTTTATTTTCAATAATATCATAAAGTTTCTTTGAAATTGGAATAAATGCGATTACTCCTAAAATTAAGGAAAAGGAGTAAATCAAATAATAAGTTTTAGAATGAATGTTTTCTAGAACAAAATTTAAATTAAAACTTGAATTGGTTTGCAGCCAATATATTGCTCCTTTTTCAATGGGGTATTTTAAATTTATTAATTCTACAAAAATAGCATTTGTATCAATATTATTATGAAAATAATTAAATATAATGACTATAAAAGCAAGTATAGAAGGGCTTAAAAATAATATTAATTTTAGAAATATTGTTTTTGTTAGTTTATATTTTTGAGTGAATATGACTAATATATATGGAAGAAATACAGCCATGATCTCATGGGTTAAAATAATAAATGGATATATCAGTAAAGCGCTATAAAAAAGGGCTTTAAATTTTTCTTGATCTTTACTCAGTGATTTAAAAACTAAAAATGATAGTAAAGCAAAATATATAATCTCTTTCCTAAAACCACCTCCAATATCATTTATTTGAAATGTAAATATATATGGTGAAAAAATCAAAAGAATATAAGGTAATATGCTTGGTTGTAATTTCAATAATTTGTATGAATACCAGAAAAAAATGCCATAAAAAATTATCTGTAAAATAAATGTATTAATACCAGGGTTTAAATGATTTAAATAAGAAAGATAAATTATTACTGATCCTAAAAAACCTCTTCTAACAAATCCTGCATTATAATTTATTAACCAGTCCCCCATGTTAAAAGGGTGATGTACTAGATATCCTACCCATGAACCTGCTATTGTTGTAATAAAACTAAATATTATAAAGAATGGCAGAATAGTTTTTATTATGTTTTCTGTTTGCTCGTGAAATAGCTTGTTTTGCAGCATCGTGGATTAATAATTATTATAAATTAAATATCTTTTGTCATATCTAATTTTAGCAAACTAATCTTGATTTTGTGTTGCAAAAAATAAAGCAGCACCAAGAGTCCAACTAACATCTGAATCTGCAACTGAAAAATTCTCATATTTATGAGGTATTTTATATTCTTGATCTAATAATGTATCAATATATGCGGTATCAAAACAATGAGACTGTAAGTAAGTAAGCTTGTCTCTAGATAAGTTATTTTTTATAAAGTCATCATAACTAGATATACATTGTTTATTAGTCTTTTTGGGAATTTCACTTATTTTATCTATCGTAAAAAATTTAAATTTATAATAATAACCAGATATACCAACAAGTTTCATATTTGATTCTAAAGGAAAGCTTAAGTAGGCAGCTGGACTGTCATTTTTCAGTTTGTTTTTTAATTTATCTTTAATAGTATTTTTACAAGTTTTAAAATCAAATTCAGGATTAGGCATGCATATATTATCTGTTTCATTTTTTGAATTTATAAAGTTTTTTCTAAATTCATTAAGACCTAATCCTAAGAAGCTTTTACTTACTACTGTATATTCAGCATTGCCAAATTTAAGAGTAAAAGTATTATCAAGATCAGTATAATTGTGAGTAGCAAAAGCAACTTGAGTAGATGCTCCGCCCATATCTAAAGTTGCTGAAGTTGGTTTATTAAGCTGTAAATTTTTTTCATGATAATTAATAGCTAACCAGTCAAAAAGACCTTCGTATTCTCCTGGAAGAGTTTTAGTAATTATTTTATTGTAATTATTGCTCTTAGAAATAATATTATATACTTTATTATAAATATTCTGTTGCTGAGCTTTCGAAATTAGCCTCATGCCAGCAGTTCCTAAGACATAAAAATCAACTTGTGTTTTAGGATTAATTTTATGAGATTTAAATTCTTTATTAGCTTCTTGTAAAATTGGTTCTAAATATTTTTCTAATCCATCAACATTATTAACAAAAGAAGATATCCCGGGTTGTATTTTGTGACTATCTAATTTGATTTCTGATATCAAAGGAATGCTATTATTTTTGAAATTTTTTAATGGTTTGGATATTTTGTATACATATAGCCTTGAGCCAGAACTTCCTGCATCAATCATGGCTATATATTTGGTTTTATTGAAGCTATTACCAAATGGAGTTTGATTATATTGTATTATAACAAATATGGCTGCTAGGAATATAGCTGCAATTATAATTTTGGAAATATTTTTATAGCGTCTCTTCGTCATTCGGTGATTATATACCAAATTTGATTGTTGGACAAATAGATTACTGGTTAATAAATATAGTTTTTCGTGGTTTTGAGCCATGCCCTCACCCCCAACCCCCTCTCCCGCAAGCGGGCGAGGGGGCTTAAATACTGCTATGCTTTAGGGTTTACAGGTTGATTAATATAAGTATAATATTCTTTTTATTAATGGAATATGTATTATGAGCTGGATTAAAGATAAAAAAAGTAATTATTTATTAAGATGTAGAGAGTTAAGGGGTAATTCTACCTATGCAGAACAATTACTATGGGAAAGCCTAAGAGATAGAAGGTTATGTAATCTGAAGACAAGTTAACATAGGCTTATATATTGCTGATTTTTTATGTTATCAAGAAAAAATTATAATAGAGTTGGATGGATTTCAGCATTTGCATAATGAAGACTATGATAATGAAAGAACAGTATATCTTGAATCAAAGGGTTTTAAGGTATTAAGATTTTGGAATTATGAAATATTGAATAATTTATCTTTAGTAAAAGAAGTAATAACCTCTGAGTGCAAGCATATTTTATAAAAAAGTAAAATAAGCCCCCTCGCCCGCTTGCGGGAGAGGGGGTTGGGGGTGAGGGCATGTTTTAAAGTTAGAAATATTTTTTTTCATGCCTTGTCCTAATATTTATCCCACCGCAACAGGAATGCTAATTTTCTTGCCAGCTTTAATTTTATTAGTATTCGTAATATTATTCATCTGCTTGATAGATTTTAGTGAAACCTTATGATTTTTGGCAATTAAACTTAAACTTTCGCCTGATTTAATAGTATATTCAACCCAATTTTTATCTGTTGTTTCATTGTAAGCTACTTTTTCATGGTATTCTGGTTTTTTAGTGCTTTTAGCTATTTTTTTATCATATTTAGCTGGGATGAGTATATATGGTGCATCTTTTGATTTTTGATCTTTTGGTGCAGTTACTAATCTTGGGTAATGATAATTTAATACTTTCATTATTTCAGGGTCTATTTTATGTTTCTTTGCAACTGAAAGTACGCTAGTTTGTTTTGGAAATTCAACTTTTGTAAAAAATTTTTTATTAGGAATAAATGGTAATTTTTGGTTATATTTTTCAGGATTTTTTAGAGCAATTAATATGGCTAATAACTTTGGAGCATACTTTTTGGTTTCTATAGGTAGTTGTAAATCCCAGTATTGAGTACTAAGTTTTCTTTTTTTATTATGCCTAATTGCACTTCTTATTGTACCTGAGCCTGCATTATAAGCTCCTAAAGTTAACATCCAATTATTATCAAATTCTTTATTAATTTTACTTAAGTAATCTAAAGCTGCATTTGTTGATTCTATGATATTGCGTCTATCATCATACCAGCTATTTGATTTAAGGCCTAAATATTTAGCTGTGGCAGGCATTAATTGCCAAATACCATGAGCTCCTCTGTGGGAATGAGCTTTATGGTTATATCCACTTTCTAATATTGGTAGAAGGGCCAGCTCTAGTGGTAGATTTCGATTTTTTATTTCTGTAACGATATGATGCAAAAAAGGCTCGGCTCTTTTATTCATTGATTGAAAATAACCAGGGCTTCTAGATATTTTCTTTAATTCACTTTGAATAATATGAGAGTTTTTAATTTTAGGATTTAGATATTTTGTATCCCAATTTGCTGATGTTCTAATAATATCCCATAAATTTACATCATTTTGATTATTAGAGTTTCCATACTTTAAAGATGAAAGTATAAGCAAACAACAAAGTATTATAAACTTTAAAGGTATTTTTTTCATGTTAGTTACTTAATATTAACAGCGTAACATTTTATCACTAAAAGCCTTTAATACACAATATATATTTTCTAATTAAGCGCTATAGTATAAACTTATAAGCTAAAGCTTAACTTAAATTGGAATTTTAAAGTTTTTATGGAACCTATTAATAACTTAAGATCTGCAGAAAAAAATAAATTAAAAAAAATTTTAGAACAGAATCTTTATAATATAAATGTTAATAGAAACATAAATGATTTTTCCGTTCAAATTAGCTTTAATTCACATGATTTATTATATTTAGATGATTTAATTGATAATTTAAAAGTTGCTATATTTGATAAGAAGTTTCATCAAAAGCTAGATATTAATTCTTATTTTTATACAGATGCATCAAGCTTGCCAATTCCCTCTGATAGTACTAATTTAGTTATTTTAGATCATGGATTTGAAGTATTTGATGATTTTAATATCTTAGCAGATGAAATTGATAGGATATTAATGTCTAGTGGTCATGTAATATTTTTTGTATATAACCCATATAGTTTTTATAGATTATATAATAAAAATCTTAAGGGTAGATACAAAGTTAATGTAGTGAATGCACGAAATGAATTTTTGCTAAGAAGTTATGAGTATATTAATGATTATAAAATATATAATTTTTATGATAATTTATTTTTAAATATTTTTAAACTGTTACAATTAGTACCAAGTAGTCATATGTGTATAATGCAAAAAATGACAAAAGGTATTAGACCTGTGACTAATTCATGGAAAGAAAGGTTTAGCAATATCATACCAGAGGGCTTAGTTCAGCCTAATTATGAAAAAAATTCAGTTAGAATGAAACAAGAGGAAAAGCTTTGAAAAAAATTATTGCTTATACAGATGGTTCTTGTTTAGGTAATCCAGGTCCTGGTGGCTGGGGTGTTGTTTTAATTTATAATCAACATACCAAAAAAATTTCAGGACACAAAGAAGATACAACTAATAACAAAATGGAACTCACAGCAGCTATTGAAGCATTAAAAAGCTTAAAAGAGCCATGTGATGTATCTTTATATACAGATTCTCAATATGTTAAAAATGGTATTACTAAATGGCTTAAAAATTGGGAGAAAAATGGTTTTAAGACAGCTAATAAAAAAGATGTTAAAAATAAAGAGCTTTGGGTATTATTAGATGAGTATACCAAAAAGCATAATGTGACTTGGAAATGG
>Ga0066641_10000179_pt1 | contig 27322 bp, 18 predicted proteins | sample CryGeyCG2114_065_FD_59509 | JGI IMG/M metagenome (GOLD analysis project Ga0066641, IMG submission 59509) | Groundwater microbial communities from aquifer - Crystal Geyser CG12_big_fil_rev_8/21/14_0.65 | ecosystem: Environmental > Aquatic > Deep subsurface > Groundwater | place: USA: Utah: Grand... | reverse complement strand
GAACACCCGGAATTTTCAGAATCATCGTGCTGGGGTTTTTATCCAGCATCGCTCTACTCGTCATATTCTATATGGGCGTTTCATATGTGCTGGATGCTATCCGCTTTTTCGATGTGGAATGGGCTGAGGAGCTAATTGATTTCATAATACGCTTTGGTGCGATAATGCTTACTTGGTTCTTATTTCCGGTCATTATGGTTTTAATCGTTTCCCTATTTGAAGAGAAAACCGCAAAAATCGTGGAGACGCATGAATATGATATTGAAGCAAATGCAGAAGGGTTGCCGCTTGTCGATGAGCTCAAGCTAATCTTACGCAATTTATTTCTCAACATCCTCGCGCTGCCGTTATATTTCATTCCGGTTGTCAATATCGTCGCCTATTATTGGCTTAACGCATATCTCACCGGACATATTATTTTTAGGATGGTTGGCTCGCGTTATTATGGGGTGGAAAACACTAAGAAAATTGCACGGCTGAATAGCTTTGAAATCACCGGTGGCGGATTATTTATCGTTTTGCTGTCAAATATTCCGATTATTAATCTTCTCGCTCCGGTTTTAGCGATTTTGGTAATGGTGCATTTTGCCAAAAACAAATATTTGCGCAAACCATAAAAGAAATGGGTTAACTATTATTGCTGGCGTGCAAGAGATTGGGCATCAAGCAATTGCAAGACCGAGTTAGCCGCAGCAATAGCCGCCTCTAATGCGGAGAATTGTATCAGCAAGCGTTCGCGATATACATCTATCTGCGTATCGATATTATCAATTGATTCCTGCAAGCTCTCATTACTATCCTGCAAACTCTCAATCTGGGAATTTATCAAGCCGCTATTTGTTGTACCGACAACATCATTGATTGAGTTATATAATTTATCCGCAACCCCCTGCTTGAAGCTAAAATTCACCACGGCATCGGAAGAGGATACATATAAAAAGCTCATTCCATCAAAAAGCGTATCATCCTGCCCGGTTATGGTGGCAAGCCCATTTGGTGCAGAAGCAGAGACGGAATAATCTAAATCAATCGCCGTTACTAAATCAAAACCGTGGATTTTAGTAACCTGCGCAGTTTCAGCAGTTCTATCAATATCAATATCATAATCTTTTTCACCACTTGTGGTAGTACCTGTAAAATCTTCAGTGCTAGTACCATCGCCATAATAATATAGCTTTAATCCTTCTAGCTCGCCTGAGCCGGTGAGAATGGCCGTCAGCCCTGCCGTTCCGGTTACTTCATCAGAACTGGTGTCATATGTCAGATATTGCGGCGTTGCAAGCTCATGCCCGTCAATATGCGTTATTTGCGCTTCCAAACCGGGGCCGGCACTATCATCAATCAGCACCTTGAAAGTCTCCTGCGAGTCAAAATTCCCTCTGCTCAAAGATGCAAAATTACTATCCTCACTAGTGAACTTAAACTCAAATATCTCGCGTAATTCTTCAAAATTACCTTGTAGCTTTGCGCTAAAAGTTGCGGAATCAATCTCCAGAATCTTAGAAGTAGCCGGAATCCCATTTACCGAATCTCCGACAAAATCACTGAAATAAATCCCGATATCTCCCAATCTCGAAGTTTCATCGCTAAGCCCCGCACCCGGAATAAGCAAATCATTTGCCGAAAGTGCCAATTGATTAATCAACGAATCAGAAACATTCTTGAGCAATATACTATCATTCAGCACTGCCGTATCAAGAAATTCACCATCCGTGCCACGCTCATTCTGTTTGGCGAAAAACACCCTAAAATCATTATAAGCATCAATAAACGCTATAACTGCATTGGATACCGCTTCGGTATTCTCATCAATTTCAACTGTAAGCGTTGTATCCGGAGTTCCGGTAGGTGTTTCCTGAAATAAGGTGAAAGTAACATTATCCACAATGTCATTAATTGTGTTGGATTGCCTTTCAATTGTTTCACCATCAAATGTCAGAATTGCATTTAGCGGCGCTGTTCTATCAGCAGGTGGAAAATTAGTTGCAGTATGCAACGCGTCACTGCCATCTACTATTGTAATTGTGTTATCTTCACCCGTGCTGCGTTGGCTCAGAATCAAACGAAAATCATCTGAAGCAATTTTCAAAACGCTAGCCTCAACATTTGTCTGCCCCTTAACTGCGTTTATTTTTGAAACGATAGTATTAAGGCTATCACCTTCGGTCAGAGTGATATCTACATCATTTAGCTGAAAAGTCCCTGCTGCGAACATATTCGCCGTAGAACCACCGCCCGCCTCAACAATGCTTGAAGTACGGTCTGCAAAGGCAACGCTTTTATAGCTTTCTGCCAATGCAAGCTGCTCAATCTCAATGTCATAACTACCTACCGCAGCACCATTTGAGGTGATAACGCTTAAATAATTTCCGGCAGTCGTACCGTCTGATGTTGTTAGAAAAGCGGCGCGTGAATCAAAAACATTCTGCGCGGAAGAGCCAAAACCCGTTGGGTTGCGCAGCACGTTTAATGCATCTTTTAAACCCTGTAGCGCGGATTTCATCCCACCATATTCAGAGATTTTTGCTAAATTAGTTGCCAGCTTTGTCTCAAGCTGAACGGCTGGGAGTCTTTTTGCTTCGGTTAGGCCTTCAATCAAACCTGCCGTGTCGATTCCGGAAGAACCGCCCGATGTCACCGTTTTTCCACCAACCTGTGAAATATTCCCTAATGTAATTTCTGTTACCATACCTGGCCTCTATGCAAGTTTCATGCCTACTTGGCGTGCAGATTATAATTAATTATACTCCAACTTACGATTATAGGAAAAAATAATTAAGATTATCTTAAGAAATCGCTGTATTTTATAATTCTGAAGGAGATGAACGTATAAAATATCACATCTAACCGTCATTGCCTGAATTTGATTAGCAGCTATTTATTTTTAGGGTCGGCTTCAACGCGCTCAAGATTCTTCCATGCACGTTCATAATATATCGGAGCACCGCTAAGCGCCTTGTTCAGATAGGTTTTTGCCAATTGCGGTTGTTTAGCAAGCTCGGCATAAACGCCCATATTATTATATAATTGCGGCTCGGTGAGGTAACTTTCTGCGGTTTTCTTAGCCGCATCCAGATTGCCCGATATGCCATAAACCATTGCCAGATTCAGCGCGATATGGCGTTTTTGCGATACATTATCCGCCCGAATTGCCGCTTTCTGCAAAATCTCAATTGCATCGGTATAATTTCCCATCAATCCTTTGGCAAGCCCCTGATTATTTAACACGGTAGCATTATCATTGCTAACTTCTGCCGCTAAATCGAAATATTGATTAGCCTCGGTGAACTTCTTTTTTGAAGCAAAAATCAACCCTGCACCATTGATAGATTTCCAACGTGAAGAATCGCTGTTGATAATTTCAGTAAAAATCTCGCCCGCTTCTTGGAAATCCCCTTCCGAAAGCAAACACAGGCCTTTGCCTTCCTTATATCCTATATCATCGGGTTTTTTGCTAAGTAAGTGGTCATAAACCGGCATTGCAGATTTGCACGCACCCAGATAGCGCAAAACTTCGGCATATTTTTCCTTATATAAATCATTTTTATTATCATTGCCGATAAGCTGCTTTAAGAATTGCTGCGCCTTAACATATTCGCCATTTTCCATAGCAGCCAAGGCTGAGCTATAAATGCTCTTATCTACAGTAGGGACGCTTATCTTGCTTAGCTCTTCCTGAAGCTTTTTATCTTCTTCCAGTTTTCCCTCTCTGCCGACAGCACCGCCGCAGCCAGATAATAGGAGAACACAGGATATTAATATAAAGGATTTGCGCATATGGGTGGGTTATACATGAAAATCATGCATTTCATCAAGGTTTATTATTGAAATCCATAAAGAAATAGTTTAACCTCCCCGACTTAGGATGAAACATTTACTCAGTATAGCCGACTTATCTCCTAAGGAAATCGAGGAAATTCTTGATAGAGCCAATCATCATAGAGACGTAAACAGGCATTCAAACAAAAAACAGGCGGTTCTCGCCGGACGCACTCTTATTAATCTTTTTGTCGAAAATTCCACCCGCACCATCACCAGCTTTGAACTTGCCGGAAAGCGCCTCGGCGCCGATGTCATCACCATGCAGGCTGATAGCTCATCTTTGCGCAAAGGCGAAACGCTGATTGATACCGCAATGACGCTAAACGCCATGCATCCGGATTTTATTGTAGTTCGCCATCAGGCTAGCGGCGCGGTGAAATTATTGGCGGATAAGGTGAATTGCTCAGTAATAAATGCCGGAGATGGTTGCCATGAACATCCGACACAAGCCCTGCTTGATGCGGTTACAATTCGTAATGCAAAAGGCAAATTAAAAGGGTTGGAAATTGCGATTTGCGGAGATATTCTCCACTCACGCGTTGCCCGCTCGAATATTATCCTGCTCACCAAAATGGGGGCAAAAGTACGGGTTATTGCGCCGCCCACCCTGATGCCGAACAAAGAATTTCTGACCTCGCAAGGTGTAAAAGTTTTCACCGATATGGAAGCAGGAGTTAAAAACGTTGATATCATTATGATGCTGCGCTTGCAAAAAGAACGGATGCGCGGCAGCTATCTGCCCTCGCCGCGTGAATATTATAAATATTACGGGCTGAATGCGGAAAAATTAGCACTCGCCAAGGATGACGCCAAAGTTATGCATCCGGGGCCGATAAATCGCGGGGTGGAAATCGCCTCCGATATCGCCGATGATATCCATCGCAGTATCATTCTGGAGCAGGTGGAAATGGGCGTGGCTGTTCGTCAGGCAATTTTGGAGAATTTGGGATGAGTGTATTTCTAGCAGAGCCGGGGCTGAAAAAAGGCAAGGGCAAAAAGCTCCTGAAAAATGCCCGCATTTTTGATCCGGAAAGCGGCTATGACCAAATCGGCAATTTGCTGATTGACGGCGACAAAATCACTGATTTCGGCAAAATTGAGGCTAGCGATGCAGAAATTATTGATTGCGAGGGAAAACTCCTCACCCCCGGTCTGATTGATATTCAAGTCCATGCACGCGAACCGGGATTTGAGAAGAAGGAAAATCTGGAATCTGTTTCGCGCTCGGCGGCAGCAGGCGGAGTAACCGGAATTGCCGTTATGCCCAACACCCAGCCGGTGACGGATAATGTCGCCACGGTGGAATTTATCCAACGCCGCGCCATCAAAAAATCTATCGTCAATGTGCATATTTATGCCAGCATCACCAAAAACATGGAAGGCAAAGAACTTTCCGAAATAGGGATGCTCAAAGAGGCGGGGGTTGTCGGCTTTACCGATGATGGGCTGCCGCTTGCCAATCCTTTCGTGATGCGAAACGCACTTACCTATGCCACTGAATTTGATGCGCTAATTGCCCAACATGCCGAAGATTTGCAGCTTTCCAATGGTGGCTGCATAAATGAGGGCATAGTTTCATCGCGCCTTGGTGTGCCGGGAATTCCGAATGCATCAGAAGCGGTGATGGTAGAGCGTGATTTGCAATTGCTGCGCCTTGTGCAGAATCAAACCGGAAAGGGCAGATATCATGTTCTGCATGTTTCCACCAAGGAAGCGCTGGACGCTATCCGCCGCGCAAAAGCTGAAGGGCTGAATGTCACCTGTGAAGCAGCGCCGCATCATTTCACCCTAACCGAAGAAGCAGTCGGAGATTATAAAACCTTTGCCAAGGTCAACCCGCCACTGCGTGATGAGGAATCGCGCAAAGCCATATATGACGGGATTTGTGACGGCACGATTGATGCTATCGCCACCGACCACGCTCCGCATGATGAGGAATCCAAACGCTTGCCGCTTGCCGATGCCGCATTCGGGATTGTCGGGCTGGAAACCATGCTACCTCTGGCGCTGGCGCTATATCATAACGGCGATATAGATTTGCGCGCATTGCTGGCAAAGATGACATATCAACCCGCGAATATCATTGGAGTTGCTGCCGGACGTATCAAAAAAGGTGCGAAAGCCGATTTGACGCTGATTGATTTAGACAAGAAATGGAAAATAAAACCGGAAAATTTCCACTCAAAATCCAAGAATTCACCATTTGAGGATTTCCCCGTGCAAGGCCGCGCCATCAAAACCTTTGTCGGCGGCAGATTGGTCTATTCGGTTTGAGGTAAAGTTATGGCGCAAGAAAGTTTGTTGAAAGAAAAATCGGAAAACAAGCCGGAAGAAAAACCGCATTTCCACGGGCATCGCAAACGCTTGCGGGAAAGATTTCTGCAAAATCCAAAATCCCTGCCCGATTATGAAATGCTGGAATTGCTGCTTTTTCCATCCTCCCCGCGCCGCGATGTCAAACCTCTGGCAAAAAAACTGCTGAGCAAATTCGGCAGCTTCGCCAAAGTGATTTCTGCCGATTATGACGAGTTGGCAAAAATCGAAGGGATGAATGATTCCGCCATTGCCTCGCTAAAATCTATCAAAGAAGGCGTATCGCGATTTTTGTTGCATGAAGCCAAGCAAATGCCGGTTTTGAATTCATGGATAAAACTGCTCGATTATTGCCGCACCGAAATGGGGCATTTGAAAAAAGAGCAATTCCGCATATTATTCCTCAATTCCAAAAATATGTTGATTGAAGATGAGGTGCAGCAGGAAGGCACGATAAACCACACCATGGCCTATCCGCGTGAGATATTAAAGCGCGCGCTGGAGATTTCGGCATCGAGTATCATCTTGCTACATAACCACCCAAGCGGCGATGCTTCCCCGTCCAAAGCTGATATTGAACTGACCGGACAAATTGTCTCGGCGGCCAAACCTTTGGGCGTAAAAGTGCATGACCATCTGATTATCACCGAAGGCGAGCATTTTAGCTTCAAAAGCAATGGGTTGATTTAGGCGATTTGAGTGTTTTAGGCAATTGCCATCGAGGAAGATTTTTCCATCTCAAGCTGAGTTTGCAGCTCTACCAAAAGTGGCGTATTACTGCGGATTTTCTTGATATCCTCAATAATCATACTCAGCTCTTGCAGCAATTTATCAGAGCGGCGCAACGTGGTTTTTAAATTCGTCATCACAAATGTATAAATTGCTTTGAGCCCATCAATAATTTCATCAATAATCTCTTCAATTTTGCCCAAATCGATGTTTATCACGCTGGCAATCCCACCAACCCAGCTTTTAGGGCGCAGCTTCTCATCATCCGCGAAGATATTGTTGATATCGGTTTCTGCCATATCCGATGATTTGATATTGGCTTTATGATTAATATGGCGAATCAGATTTGCCTTTGGGCTATCGGTTTTTAATGGTCGCACACTATCCATAATCGCCGCGAAATTCAGCAAACTCTTGCGAAAATTCTCACGGCTCTCATCCTCGATTTTATTATCCTTGAGATTATAATAAAGCCAAGCCAGCAAATCTGCATGGCGGGTTTTAAAATCCGTAATTTCTCGTTTCTCTATAGGAAGCATTAATATTTTCAACTTCTAATTGTTAAGCATTTTTAATGAGTGGTGCTTTTTAGAACATTTCCGCCCGCGAATGCAAGAGTTTTTTTACAGTTTTGTTACAAAAGCAATTTTTTGCTATATATAGAAAGAAAAAATCGGAGGAAATTATGATTAAAATGTATGGTATCAGCACTTGCACAACTGTTGGCAAAGCACAAAAATGGCTGAAGGAAAACGGGGTAGAATTTGAATTCTATAATTATAAGGAAAAAAAGCCCGACCCGAAAAAGATCGATGAATGGTTCGCCAAATTTGGCTGGGAGAAAATGCTTAAAAAGAATGGTACAACATGGCGCGAACTAGACCCGAAGCTGAAAGCAGATATGAATGAAGTAAAGGCCAGAAAATTAATGCTTGAGCATCATAATTTGATTCAACGCCCGATAACCGAAACCGGAAAAGAGACATTATTCAGATTTGACGAAGATGAGTTCCGCAAGGCTTTAAGCTAGAAGCTAGAAGCCAACCACTCTTCAACCTTCTTCTGCAAAGCCGCGAAATCGGTTTTGCCGCTACCGAGCAACGGAATTTCCATCTCAACAAGCTGCCTTGGCGTAGCAACCCCCGGAAAACCGCTTTCCTTTAGCGCCGCTTTGGCATCTTCCAAACGCGCACCCGCCTGCTCAGTGACAATCACTAATTGCTCGCCTTTTTTCTCATCAGAAACTGCTACCACCAGCGTATTCTTTTCCCATAATTTGCTTAAAACTTCTTCCACTGCCGGTAGGCTCACCATTTCTCCCGCAATTTTCGCGAATCTTTTTGCGCGCCCGAGAATATATAAAAACCCGTCATCATCAATACGGACAATATCTCCGGTATTATGCCAGCCTTTTTCTGCAGGTTGGAGTTTGCCGGGCTTATCCTCTTTCATATAGCCGAGCATAATATTCGGCCCTTTGACCCATAATTCTCCCCCCTCTTCAATGCCTTCCACATCCCTAATCTCATATTCAACGCCGGGGATAATCCGCCCGACACTGCCGCGCCGATTTTGCATAGGCGTGTTTGCAGAAAGAAACGGTGAGGTTTCCGTCACGCCATAGCCCTGCAAAATTCTGATGCCGAACTTATCCTGCCAAAGCTGATAAGTTGAATCTTTGAGCTTTTCCGCACCCGCAAAGACATATCTCATACTGAAGAAATCATACGGGTCTGCCGCCTCGGCATAACGCGCAAGAAATGTATCCGTGCCAAATAATATGGTTGCGTCAATATCATAAGAGATTTCAGGAATGATGCTGTAATGCAAAGGCGATGGATATAAAAACACTCTGATGCCGCGTGTTACCGGCAATAATGTTCCAACTGTCAGCCCGAATGAATGGAACATTGGCAGCACGTTTAATACTATATCGCGGCTGGAGAAATCCACTACCGAATCTGCCTGCGCAATATTCGCCTGTATATTCGCGTGGGAGAGCACAACCCCCTTCGGCACACCTTCCGAGCCGGAAGTGAATAATATCACTGCAGGATTGTTGTAGTGGGCTTTTAGTGCATTCCTGAACGCATATTTCGGGAATTCTGAAATCGCCAAGCCGCGTAGCTTTGAAAATATCCCGATTCTCTTAGCAATATCTTCTAAATATAAAATCTCCACATTCTTGATTCCTTCAATCAATGGAGCAAGCTCCGCCTTATCAACAAACAGGCGGGAGGTTATCAGGCATTTTATTTCGGCAGTTTTGCAGGCAGAATTGACATTCTTGACCCCTGCCGAGAAATTTATCATCGCCGGAGTTCTGCTGATTGAGTGCAGGGCAAAAAACGTCACCACATTTGCTAATGAGTTCGGCAATAATACACCGACATTATGACCCTTCACACGTTTTTTTAATGCCCGCCCCAGCACGAATATTTTGAGTAAGAGCTGCTTATAATTCATGGTTTTGCGGCTTATATCTTCGAGAACCACGCGTTTATTGCCGTGGATTTCTGCCGATTCCAGCAATGAAGCCAGCAGCGCACGCTTATATTTCGTTGATTCAAACATCACTTCCGACATCATGCGTTCCAACTTGGCGGCAATCTGCGCCCGCCTTTCTTTTGCCGAACCATCTTTTAATTCCAGCTTAAAAGGCGGTGCAATAGTAATCACAATTTTGGGGAATAAGCGTCTGCGCACCTTACCTTTCAATCGTGATAACTTGCTATATTGCGCACCTTCAATTCTGATAGGTAAAATCATCGCATCCGCCTTATCGGCAACCAGACCGGAGCCTTCATATACTTTCATCAGGCTTCCGGTGGTGGTTATTCTACCTTCCGGAAAAATCACTACTTTCTTATTATTTGAAACATATTCAATCAGCGATTTCATCGACATCGGATTGGTCGGGTCAACGCGAAAAACATTACATAAAAACAGGAATGGCTTGATATACCACAAGGCAGCAATTTGCGTATTAATCGCAAAATCCGGCTTGCGTGGTAAAAATACGGAAAGCAATAGCGGGTCTAAGAATGATTGATGATTTGGCAGAATCACAACTCTTTCACCCGCATCATGATAATGCTTCAACCCATGAATTTCCACGCGGAACATAATCTTCATAAGTGATTTTATAATCCCCACCAGCAACGCTTCCGGCAGCATCACAACCGCGAATAATGCAACTACCAGATTGATGATTCCCAAAACCGCAAACACGGTGATAATATCAAATCCGATATTGAGTAAAACTGCCACCGCCCCACCGCCCAGCACCATAAATAACGCATTCATGATATTATCTCCGGCAATTATCTGTGAGCGTGATTTTTCCTCGGCATTATGTTGGATGATTGCCTTGAGCGGCACGGTATAAATCCCCGCGCAAAATGCAATCAGGAATACTGAGGCAATTACCCCGATTCCCGCCGCCTGACTCAAAAACTCGCTAGGCGTATAAAGCGAATTATTCACCAATTCGCGCAATGCCGGAGTTAAGAAAGCCGTACCGTCCGTGCCACGCAATATATTTTCTGCCGCCATAAAAGCCACGCTGGGCGGCTCAACCAATCCGGTGGCAGCTATTAGCCCGAAAGTCGCAAATGATATCCCCAACAAGGCAAGCGGGGCAAATCTGGCAGAAATCTCACCCTTTAAAAGCTTGGCCGCCGAGAATGCACCAATTGCAATCCCTACCGAGAATGTTGCATAAAATATCGTTGTGACATTGGCATCGACATAAACCACCTCACGCGCATAGGAAATGAAATTAGACTGAAATATTATCCCCAAAAGCCAAAACCACGAAGTCCCCAGAATGGCATGGAAAACCAGAGGATTGCGGCGGATATTTTTGATAATACCATATGTTGCCGTAAGCGGGTTTTTATCAATCTTCAAATCGGCATGGGCAATCGGCGCTTTTGGTATAAAACGGCTGGAAGCAATTCCAAAAAGCGACATCATCACCAATGTGCCGCCAATAAGAATGGAATTCTCCGGATTGTCCAAATCCAAGAAATCTCCGAATTGCGTGCCGAGTATCGTCCCGACTAATACTGCAATAAATGTCCCGCCCTCAATATAACCATTCCCCGTGACCAACTCATTCTTCTTCAAATGGTCGGGCAACACGCTATATTTCATCGGGCTAAAAAATGTTGATTGCACGCCAATCAGGAACACTAACCCAAGTAGCAAATATACGTTGTTATTCCAAAATGCATAAGCGGCGAGAATGGTTATGAATAATTCGAGATATTTGGTGATGCGCATCAATTTCGCGCGCTCAAATTTATCGGCAAGTTGTCCTGCGGTTGAGGAAAATAATATATATGGTAATACCAGCAGCAAGCCGGCGATTTGTATCACAACTGCGGGAGCAAAACCAAGAGCGCTGGCACTGGCGATTTTGTAGCTGACCAGAACTCCCAAAGCAGCACGCAGGAAATTATCATTGAACCCGCCGAGGAACTGGGTAATGAATAGCGGCAGGAAACGCCTTTGCGTCAGCAGGTTATAGTTCGGCTTCATGGTAGAATTTTATGGCGAAACTGCTAATTTTGCAAGAATAAGGCGAAAATTAGTGGTTTCCGGAGTCTTTATATTCCGGCGTTCCGGTTTTCTCAAACGTATGGAAATCCGGTGGACTTGGAACGGTCCATTCCAATGTATCCGCACCTTCACCCCAAGGATTCTGCGCGGCTTTTTTGCCCCAGAACACGGTGTAAATTGCGAGTCCGATAAACCATACTGTAGCAATCGCAGTAATTAGCGAACCATATGAGGAAACCAAATTCCAACCGGCAAATGCATCAGGATAATCCACATATCTGCGTGGCATACCTTGCAATCCGAGGAAATGCTGCGGGAAGAAAGTTACGTTCACACCAATCGCCGTTAGCCAGAAATGTACCTTACCAGCCCATTCCGGATATTGCCGACCCGACATTTTACCAATCCAATAATAGAATGCGGCAAACACCCCGAATAGCGAACCGAGCGACATCACATAATGGAAATGTGCCACCACATAATATGTATCATGCATCACGAAATCGAGTCCGGCATTTGCCAGCACAACCCCCGTCACACCACCAACGGTGAACAGGAATAGGAAACCGAGCACAAACAACATCGGCGTTTCAAATGTGATTGAACCACCCCACATTGTCGCCAGCCATGAGAAAATTTTGATACCTGTCGGCACAGCTACAATCAAAGTTGCGATTGTGAAATATGCACGCGTATTAACGTCAAGCCCAACTGTGAACATGTGATGCGCCCAAACTACAAATCCAACCACACCGATTGCCGCCATCGCATAAACCATCGCCACATAGCCGAAAACCGGCTTGCGCGAGAATGTTGAAACCACTTGGCTGATAATCCCGAAAGCAGGGAGAATCAGAATATAAACTTCCGGATGCCCAAAGAACCAGAATAAATGCTGGTAAAGCACAGGGTCACCACCGCCACCGGGCGTGAAGAATGATGCGCCGAAATTCCTATCGGTAAGTAGCATTGTAATTGCACCACCAAGAACCGGAAGGGAAAGCAAAAGCAAGAATGCAGTAATCAAAACTGACCACACGAAAAGCGGCATACGAAACAGGCTCATGCCTTTGCAGCGCATATTGAATATGGTGACAATAAAGTTCACCGCGCCGAGAATCGAGGAAATCCCCGCTAAGTGGAGCGAGAAAATCGCCAAATCAACCGAAGCGGAAGGATGCGATGCCAAAAGTGATAAAGGCGGATAAACCGTCCAGCCTGTTCCTGCTCCTTCACCGACAAATGCCGAACCTAAAAGCAGAATCAACGCAGGTGGCAGAAGCCAGAAGCTAATATTGTTGAGCCGTGGGAAAGCCATGTCAGGCGCGCCTATCATAATCGGCACAAACCAGTTACCGAAACCGCCGATAAGCGCCGGCATCAGCATGAAGAACACCATCACGAAAGCGTGGGCAGTCACCATCACATTATACCATTGACGCGGATTATCGCCAATCATCCACTGCTCACCCGGAACAGCCAGCTCTAGGCGAATCCAGAAAGAGAAAATGCCGCCGACCAAGCCTGCAAAAATTGCAAAAATCAGATATAAAGTTCCGATATCTTTGTGGTTGGTTGAAAACAACCAGCGCTTATAACCTTTTGGTGCGTGGTCAGACATTATTGCTCTCCTTCGATATTTTCAGTCTCTTCTTGCGGTGCTGCTTGTGATTCTTCTTGCGGTGCTTCTTCAGAAGCAGGCTGCGTTTCAGCTTCAATACCAGCAGGATTTCCACCTTTTGAAATCAACCATTGATTAAATTTCTCTTCACTCACGGCAATAATCTTCACCGGCATAAATGCATGGTCAGGCCCGCATAATTCATAGCATTGGCCATAATATACGCCTTCTTCGTCAACTCTTATCCAGCCCTCATTAATGCGTCCGGGAATTGAATCACGTTTGAATTTCAGCGACGGAATCCCCCATGAGTGGATAACACCGTTCGGGTCGGAGGTTAGAATAACACGGATATCCTTATTTATCGGCAGATATAGCGGCTGGTCAACTTCCAGCAAGCGCAAATCACCTTCTTTCATCTCATCTTCCGGAAGCAGGCGACTTTCAAATTCTTCCACACCATAATCAGGGAATTCATAACCCCAATACCATTGATACCCGGTGACTTTGAGCGTCAAATCAGATTCTTCAAGATGGTCAATCGTGTATAATACGCGCATTGAAGGCACGATAATCATAATAACGATAATGATAGGTATCACCGTCCAGACAATTTCCACCATAGTATTATGAGTGAATTTATTAGGAGTTTTATTACGCTTACGGCTGAATTTCACCACGATATAACCCATGAGTGCCATCACAAAAACCGTTATGCCACTAATCCACCAAAGAAGGTAATTGTGGAAACCCTCAATTAAATCATCCAAAGGCGAAGCTGACCTTTGAAAACCAAATGCCCAATCAACAGGCTTGGCGACAAAGTCACTATCAGGTGCAATTGAAATAGATTCAACAATATTTTCTGCGGCTTCCGGCGCAGCCAGAGCTTGCAATTGCGGTGCAATAACAAGCGCAATTAGAGCAAAGGATATGATTATCAGTTTTTTCATGATGCCCCTTAATAGCAATTTGTTCGGTTATTTCAATCTATAAATGCAGATGAAAAGCATCTTTCACCGATATTTTCCTATCAGCTTGCCTTTTAGCCGCAAATCAAAACCCAGACTATACTGAATAGTACATATCAAACTCAACCGGATGCGGCGCGGTTTCAAAAGAAGTCACCTCATCCATCTTAAGCTCAATATAAGCGTCTATCAAATCATCGGAGAATACATCACCTTTTTTCAGGAAGGCTCTGTCTTCATCCAATGCCTGCAATGCTTCGCGCAGTGAACCTGCCACTGTCGGCACATCTTTGAGCTCTTCCGGCGGAAGGTCGTAAAGATTTTTATCCATCGCGTCACCAGGGTGGATTTTATTCTCAATGCCATCCAAACCGGCCATCAGCATTGATGCGAATGTATAATACGGGTTGCCCGCCGCATCAGGGAAACGACATTCAATGCGCTTTCCTTTGGCACTTGCAACATATGGAATACGGATTGAGGCAGAGCGATTGCGCGCAGAATATGCCAGCAATACCGGTGCTTCAAACCCCGGAACAAGGCGCTTATAGCTGTTGGTTGAGGCATTAGTGAATGCGTTGAGCGCTTTTGCGTGTTTGATAATCCCGCCGATATAATATAGCGCCGTTTCAGACAAATCAGCATAGCCATTTCCGGCAAAAAGCGGTTTGCCGCCTTTCCAGATTGATTGGTGGGTGTGCATCCCTGAGCCGTTATCTTTATAAATCGGCTTCGGCATAAATGTCGCGGTTTTGCCATAGGCATGCGCAACATTATGCACAACATATTTATATTTCTGCAAATTATCGGCAGTTTTTGTCATTGTATCAAAATTAATACCCAATTCACATTGGCTCGGCGCAACTTCATGGTGGTGAAGCACGGCTTTAATGCCCATCTCTTCCATTGTCACCAGCATTTCTGCGCGTAAATCAGATGTAGAATCAACCGGAGGAACCGGAAAATAGCCGCCTTTGGTGCGTGGACGGTGGCCATAATTGCCGCCTTCCATTGTCGCATCAGACATTTCCGGATCTTCATGTGAGAAAACTTTATATGAGGAGCTGGTTTGTGTAACTTTAAACTTCACATCGTCAAATACGAAAAATTCAGCTTCCGGCCCAAAATATGCAGTATCGCCGATTCCGGTATATTTCAGATATTCCTCAGCGCGTTTTGCAGTTGAGCGTGGGTCACGGATATAACCTTGTCCGGTATTTGGCTCGATAACATCACAGAACATAATCAGAGTTTTGCGGGCTGAAAACGGGTCTAGCACCGCAGAAGCCGCATCGGGGCGTAAAATCATATCGGATTCATTAATCCCCTTCCAGCCATTGATTGATGAGCCGTCAAACATAACGCCATCGGCAAGAACATCTTCATCCACCTGATTCGCCTTATAAGCTGTGTGGTGATTTTTTCCTCTTGGGTCGGTAAAGCGGAAATCAACAAATTCAATTTCCTCTTTTTTTATCAAATCCAAGACTTGTTTTGCGTCTGCGTCTGCCATTTTTCCCTCTTATGCTTTGCTGTTATCGGCTGGAATCATTTTCATGCTTACAACCCCCAAATTTTGCGGTGTTATAGTAAGTTATGGTGAAAATGTCAACGGCAATCACTAGGGGTAGGACTAATTATTGCGCCCGCCAGCATATTGCACCAGCGCAGAAATTCTTTCCTCAACCTTGGGATGGGTGGAAAGAAAGCCAAGCTCCTTATGGTTATCGGGCGCATCTATGCAGAGCCGCGCCAGATTTGGCGGGAAACCTTGAATTTTTGAATTGGGCGAAATCTTTTTTAGCGCAGAAATCAGAGGGTCGGGATTTTTTACCAGCTCCACCGCCATTGCATCAGCAATAAAATCACGTTTTTTTGAGAGCAGCGCATATATATAAAATGTCATCCCATGCATAATATGGCTGACAATCAAGCTGACCAGAATAATAACCCCAAACTCCTTACTGCTCCAGCTTATGTTGCTACGCTTCCTTTCCATATAATTATTCAACCCGCTTTCTTCCTCAGCTTTGGAATAATTATTGGAAATTCGGATAGAATTCACAAATTCCTTTTCTTCCTCATTTAGTTTTTCATTTTGCTCAACCTCACGGCTCACTCTGTCAAGCTGAGCGGATGTATTCATACTGCTATAATCAATAATCTTATTATCATGAATGGAAGAAGCGGATTTGGGCATTAATGCCGCCGGCTTTGCTGCGCCCTTGGTTTTTGAAATTACTGCCTGCCAGAAATTGCAATATACGAAAAATAGCACCAAAAAGCTCGTATCCCCCGAAATTATATGCGAAAGCTGCTGCGCCAACACAGCCTGTAACTCATCCGCATTCAGATTCGTGAGCATCCCTTGGGTTATGGTCACCGAATAATTCTCCTCATGGCTGCCATATGTCCACGCATTCACCGCATCAGAATCATATATATAGAATTTGGGCATTTGCATCCCGCGTGAAATACATAAATTTTCCAATATCTCATATAATTCATGGTTATTTTGGCGGGTTATGGGCATTCCCTTCAGCGCGCGGCTTAAAATCTTATCCTCATATATATAGACATAGGCAAACCAACCAACCTGAAAAACCAGCGGCACATACCAGAATGTCTGAAATATATATAATGTCGTTGTCCATGGATGCACGACAAAGCCTATAAAAGCCCAGAACGCCGAGGCAAATAGTAAAATCGCCAGAAAATAACCGAGATGCAGGATAAGTGAATAATTCGCAGCAATAATCACCGCAGAAATTCTGTTATTCCAAATATGAGTTTTAAGTCCGGTGGCTTTTAAGAACATTCGCGCCCGCGCCTAGGCATTAAAATCCGCGCCTTCACTCTCGGAAGATGCCGGTTCAGTAGCGTTTTCTTCCAGCTCGCCGCGCGAATATTTCAAATCAATCTCCGCCCAGGCATCACGCATTTGTTTGATTTCATTGATAATATCATCCAAATCGGCAACATCATTTGTGCGATTAAGCCCAACAATACGCAAATCAATCTGGCTATAGAAATTACTCAGCATTTCAGCAATCTCGCCGCCTTTGTCAAAATCCAGCCCGCTATGCAAACCCATCAATATATTGCTCACTTTTTGCAGCAAATTGAAGCGCGCCTCATAATCCTCTTCCTCTATTGCCTGCCGTGCCTGCTGCATAAAACGAATCGCCGCTTCATATAATAGTACGATTTGCTTGGTTTTTTGAACTGTGGAAGTTGCGTTTTTATAAGATGCTAATTTATGTGCTATCATTGTTTTGTACTCGGATTTGATTTTAATCTTGTTTTTTATCAAGGCTTCTATCTATGTGCGCTCGCCTATTTACGTAGAATAGCGACATTTATTTAAAATATTATTAATATATTGTTTTAGAATTTATATAATTCAAAAAATAGTTTGAAAAGCACCGTTTCCAGCATTGTTTTTCTGCACGACTGTGTCCCGAAATATTGCGGCAAAAAGAGCAGTTGTGAAATAGATAGCTTCCACAACCACTAAATTTTCTGTTGGATTTTCTAAAATTTTAAAAGCCTCAGACCCGCCACACCCCTTACACACAGGCGCTTACAATGCGCTCTAATTATATTGGCATATTGATATATAGCAATATACCGATTGATAAGCTATCACCCGACAAGCCCAGCAACCCAGATGGAAAACACCGGAGAAGCCGCATTAGAATCAGATGAGAACAGCTTGTCATAACGTGCAGAATAATTATTACCGATTTTGCCTACCCCAGAGTTTGCAAAGCTGGGTTAAGCCGCTCTGTAAAATCTCAATCTCGTTTATTTTACGACTTTTGAGGTTTATCATGCGGTCAAAAACCGCGACATTCATCACGATTTTATCGGCATACAGGCTTTTTAACTCGATAATCGCACGCAGATATTCCTTTTCGCGGCTTTCGCGCCAATCCTCATCCTCAATCTTCAAATCGCGCCCGTAGAAATGCTCCAGATTCACTGCCGAAACCCCCGGCGCACCGAATTTGATGGTATAAAGCCAGCGCAAATGCAAGCCCGCCCAATGCTCATCCTCGTTTATCAGCCCTTTTTGCCGAAAAATATCTATAATTTCCGCCGTCAGGCCGACTCTTCGCCTTCTTTGCAGCTCTTCTGTTCCGCAATCTCTGCGCTCTCTTGCCGGACTAACAGGCCGACCTCTTTTAGTAGTAAATCCCATTTATCTCCCCCGTTAATTAGATTATTCCTTGCCTTAGATAAATTATGTTGGCGCGTGGAAATTGATTTGCGCAAGGTTCTGAAATTGAAACCCTCAAACGCCTTCGCGCCCTTCCTTTTGACCTGACTTATCGCCGAGCGAACTTTCTCCGCATCCAGATAGGCAAGGTCACACACTGTTTCAAAATCCGTTGGTATATCGGTTCTCGTATTCGCCGCCGCCCATGCAAAAACCTCCGCTGCCGCCTGCTTTTTCTCATAACCGTCTTTTCTGCCCGCCACATCGTAAAGTGCCTGCATCACCACAGATTGCCACATATTTATGCATAAATCGGTTTCATGCACTTCAATCGCAAGCCCCTTACGAGCCTGCAACTGGCCGGAATCTCTATATCTGCGCTTAAATTTCCTTTTACGCTTTGAAATTGCAAAACCCAGTCCCCGCTCCGAATCGCTTTGCGCACGGCTCTCAATCAGAGCCACCAAATCTATAATAGCATTTCTACTAGCATTTTCTTTAATATCAGTAATATCAGTTGCCATAACCCCTTCTTTTATACACCACTAGATAGAACTCCCCTCATAACATAACGATTAATCCAATCTAGATAAAATAACCTAATCACTTGTCATTTATATCAAATTACCAAATTATTATGAATATTATTTCTATGTTTAGTTGTAATATAAGTCACAATAGTGGGATATATCCTAAATTGCAAATTAAATTTGTGGGCGCTTGCGGTTTTTTTCAAAAAAGCCGGATTTTGCAAGAATGCGGATAGGATTTATGCAAATAATCTGATGTTAAGGCTTGACTAGGAGGAAATTTTATAATAATAAGCACAGCCCATTTAAGGAATTACATATATGTCAGTAAAAATAAGACTAGCCAGAGCAGGCTCAAAAAAACGTCCATTTTATAGAATTGTCGCTGCCGACATTCGCGCACCGCGTGATGGCGCTTTCATCGAAAAGCTAGGCACATACAACCCGCTATTGCCAAAAGATTCTGCTGAAAGATTTCAGGTTGATGCTGATAGAATCAAGCATTGGGTGTCACAAGGCGCTGTACCGACAGAAGTTGTAAGCCGCCAATTGGTGAAGCTCGGATTGATGAAAGAAGAGAAAAAAGTTACAGCTCTGCGTGAAAAAGCAATTAAACGTCAGCAAGAAATCAAAAAAGCTGAAGATGCTAAGAAAAAAGCTGAGGAAGAGGCGAAAGCTGCTGAAGAAGCTGCTAAAGCCGCTGAAGAAGCTGCGAATGCCGCACCGGAAGCACCTGCTGAAGCTGAAGCCGCACCTGAAACTGCTACAGAAGCATCTGCTGAAGCTGCACCGGAAGAAAAACCTGCCGAATAAATACGCTTTGAACATCTTTTGATGTGAATTTTTTATGACATTCTTTACTTGAATGGAATTTTTGTGTATTTTGCGCGGATTAAGTCTAGTTATTAGAATTCCAAAAAAGGTATATTCAGGATGTTAAATTTTCTCGCTTCCCGCTTAAAATCAGAATTAAAATCATTCTCCAGAGATGAGCAAGGCGTTTTCGCCATCATAATCGCGCTTAGCCTGGCCGGAATATTACTCGCCGTATTGGCGCTCAGCGTGGATATGGGACGCACACAAAGCAGTCACGGGAAAAATTACGGTGCAACTGATGCCGCAGCTCTTGCCACTGCTGAATGGTGGCTGGATATGAAGCTGGAGAATAAAGACCCGCATAATACTGCCAATCCTTTTGCGTGGAAGCCGACTGATAGTCAATTCAGAGATTATGCGCGCGCCGTGATGATAAGCAATCTTGAGCGCGACCATCATAATTTTAAGCTGGATGATTTGAGCTTCAAGGTCGGCTATGGCGAAACTCCGGCGAAAAGAGAGAAAACCCGCTATCATGTTAGCGTTTATGCCTGCTCATTTCTAGACACGCCAAATGCCGAGGGCGCACAAATCACTGATGAAACCAAGGTTTGCACGCTTTCTACCGCCGCTTTTGAGCTAGGCAAGCTGGAAAAAACCGAAGTCGCCTTCGCGCTCGATTTCACCGAATCAATGTTCTATTCCGGCTCGAATCAGAAATGTGAGCCTAGGGAACAGCCAAGCACCAGCTTTAACCCCAACCTTACTAGCGTAAACTCCGCCTGTAACCTGAACAATAAGGCTACTTACAGCACAAATAGCTGCCCAAGCTATACCGGCACAAAAGCAGCGCGCCTAATAGATACAATGGATGATATCTTTGATACTTATTTTGGCACAGAGACTGACTCCACATCTTATGCCGGAATCGTTCCTTATGCCGGATTAGTCAATCTTTATCCTTACAGCGATAACATAGTAAATCAAAGCACCTCACAGCCTAATTGGAAAAGCAGCCAATTATCCGACTATAAAATGGAAGCAATTCTGGATTATAACGGCGCTGCCTTGAATAATTATTGCGTGAGCTTCTTCTCACCTTTATACTCAACGCCTAGCTATGAATTTTATAGTGGCTCAACATTACGCCCGGATTTCCGCACAGATGATTTCACTTATGCCCTGAACCGCATCCCGGCAATTATGGGTAGCAAAGATTTAAATGACATCCTACACTCAAGCAATACAGCGAATTACAACTTCTCCAGCTATCGCGATGTGACAAATTATCTTCTAAATGTAAATACAACTCCAATACTGTTCAGCAGCGATGCTTTTGCAAATCACAAAAGCGATAATAGCTATATAAGGCTGAGATGCTATGCTGGAAATATTGTTTCGGCATTGGATCAGCGTTCAGAAATTCTGGAGAAAAACAAGCAGGGCTTAAGCCGTGCTGATGGCTTAGTCCAAACTCCACAAGGCACAAGGCTCAAAAGCAGTGGTACGGAATATATAAACGGTAAGAAGGAAATTGAAATTCATGAATCCTTCCCTGTCCAACCGCTGACAAGTGAAGTTACCGTATTAAAGCAAGTAATAGAAAGATTCGGCGCAGATTATTATTTATATGATGAAAATAAAAGTCTGAATCAGGACAGAGTCCGCAATTATCAACGCCGCCTGAATGGCGCACAGGGTTTCTCGCGCTTTTCAAAAACCTCCAGTATCCATGGCTTGATGTGGGCATGGTTCTTATTAAATAATGACTGGAAAGACAAATGGGACATTGCTTCCCTGCATGAATCCTATTGCGACCAGCCTGCTGCCGTAGTTGGTACGAGCGGCTGTAAGAACAAGGGCGGGATATCTCTCAAAAGCCGCACTGATGCTGATTTGCCAAGCAATGAGAACTTCAAACATATTATCCTGATTGCTGATGGTTATGATAATGACGGGCATGAAGCGCCAGAAAGCCATATCAACGAGGATCCGGGCGAAGGGAAAGGCTTCTATAACGCTTGCGACGCTTATGCTCCGGTAGAGCGCCTTTCAATTAATCAATATCTTGATGTCTGCAACCGTATTAAAGAAGATGACATAAAAATTCATATGATTACTTATGAATTCACCCCTGGTGGCGAAGATGGAGTTGGCAGAAACCGCTTCAGAGAGTGTGCTGATGAATATTTTGAGAATGTTACGCCAACCGGTGCCAACTCGCTGGGCAAAGCTCTGGACGATATATTCGCAGGAATATTGTCGGACGCAACTCCGGTAATGTTGATTGACGCCATCCCTGTGCATAACGCAAATGATAACGGGAATGGAAATGGCCAATAACTGCCAACAAATTAATAATTATTGAGAAAAGTTAATAAATAGTTAAATTATCCATTGATTTAATGCAAATTTTATGATATAAGGGGCTATGAGAATATCTATTATCATTATGGCGTTTTTTGTAGCTATAGCAGGAGTTCCGCAGGCTCATGCCGAAGTTTCAGTTAGTCAATATATAGCTAAAAAAAGAGCACAAGCTGCCAGCCTGAAAAATTACAGCAACCTGCGCGCGGAGCATTATGCCGCCAAAATCTCCAACGGCGAGCCTATTGTCACCAGAATCAAACCTTCGCGGTCAGTTATGAGCGCATCTGAGCTGGAAGGTTTAGAAACCGCCGCCGGAAATGAAGAGCCGGATAAAGAGGTGGAAAAAGCTGAAAAACCAGCTGGCCCTAAAGAGCTCAATATCCGCGTACGCTAAATCAACCAAACCCACAGAACATACATGATGACAATTTATGATTGTAACATAAGTTTAACTTTACATGACGCCGCAATTATATTAACTATTTATAAGTAAATTTAGTTTATAAATATTAAGAGCAACAAACCTCACTATCAATTTTAAGAGATAAAACATGACCGACAAACATCTAGACGCAGCAAAACTCATTAATTTCAAAGATTTGGGTGCAACCGAAAATGCCATACAAACATTATTGGCAACAGAAGGTCTAAATCCGGGAAAGTTGGATAATGATGCAGCAAATGCACAAGGTGTTTGGCATGAAAATACCGGCGCAGCTTTTGGACGCTGGATGGAATCATATAATCTCCTCAAAGAAGTTGATGGCAAATTTGTTTTAAATGAAGATGGTATTGACGGCGTTAAGGCAAGATTGGCCAGACAAGCAGAAACATATGGCGTTGATTTGCGCTCATGGGAAAACCCTGCCCCGCATGCAGAATATCTGCGCGCACAAACAGATGCCGGAACTGTGGTAACTGGAAAAGATGTTGTTGGTGGAAAAGAAGTTTATGAACCGTCAGGAAAAGAAGTTGGAAAATATGTTTATGGCAAAGAGCCAAAAGGAGTTTACATCCCTGATGAGCAGCTTCCACCGGAAGAAACAAAGGATAGAGGCGCATATATCAGATTAGACGGCACAGTAATCGGCGATGATTATGCCGGACTTGCCGAAGTTGGTGGTTCTGCCAATAAAACCGATGAGCGCGGACTGGATAGCGCGGCAGCAGCGGCTCTCAAAATTGACGGTCACACAAAAAATATTGAACAATTTGAAACTCTCAAAGAAGGTGTCGGCCATCCTGACACTGATTTTGCCGGAGTTGCATTATTAAAAAGACTGGATAATGGCGGCGCGGGCGTTGTTCGCGGCTTCCATCGTCTTGGCGCCGGTGGCGACACACGTGAAAGGGTATTCCGTGGAATTCCACCTTCACAACCGCTTGATATCATCAAAGTTGGCTATCGCAGCGTTGGTAAGCTGGATGTTGATCTGGAAGGCAAAACCTTATCACGAAATGAAGCTGGCCTAACCGCACTGCGCCGTGATGACCTCAATGACCGTGGCCGCAAAGAAGGCACATCAGCCGCCGTGGGTATTTATGACTCATATAAAGTTGAAAATGTTACGCATGATAATAAAAAATATAAATCAGTAAGCATCGAAGGGCTGATTGACACTAAAAGCGATTATGAAGCACGCGCTTTTGCTAATTGGGCAAAAGAATTCCAAAGTGATGAAGATAAGGCTGAAGGCAAAAAAGGCCAAATCCTAAAAGGCGGAATTGCCAGCCGTGTCCAGAATTATGATGATTTGAAAGGCAACGCAGTTGAAGGAAACCTAACTTGGATTTCCGGTGGCAAACAAAGATTGATGGCAACCGTTACTGCCGGTGTTGGCAATGTTGAAATTGACCGCACTGAAGGTATGCGCAACACATTGAAATATATCGATGCGCGTCTGAAACTTGATATTACCGAGCAAATTCAGGATGTTACTAAAAAACGTATGGGCGGCGATGTATATCTACGCGGCACAGGCTTCTTGACTGGTGACGAATATACAAATCGCGGCAAAGAAGATAGATTTATCCCGAAACAGGTGCAAGGCGCACTTGGCTTGGAACTTTGGGGCATCCGCGCCGATCAGTCACGCGGCTGGCAGGCATATATTGAGCCAATCGGCTTCAGCCACATCTTTGAAGATAAAGAACGCGGCGTTGGTGAAATCACCGAATATATGGCGAAAGTCGGCTTCCGCAAGGAATGGGGCAATCCTATAGATGTTGAAGAAACTTTCGGTGAAAGATTCTTCAAACAGGATAATCCTGATGTGCTTTTAAATACGCAAGCCATACTCTTCCATAAAATGATTATGGAAACCGGAGCAAATGACGGCGTATTGCATGACCCTGAAGGCGAACCGGTTGCTATGACCGATGGCAGCACCAGAAAATTCACTCCTGAGCAATTAAATGAATTTTTGGTGACCGTAAACCCTGCCGCAATGGACAGGCTACGCGAAATCAAAAATGGTGAATATCAAGCTTCCGTATTCGATAAGCGCGGAAATAGGATGTATAACAAGGAGCTTTCTACATCATTCAGCAATGCTGTCGGTGGTGTATATACTGGTGGCGCTGCTGTGAATACAGACCGACCAAGCTTTGACGCTGCAAATAATTATGCCAAAGCTGCATATGATGATTTATATACCGCTTATCAAATTAACGGGCAAAGCTATCTAAATACAATCGCTAATAGAAGCGGCAAATTTGATGCATCAAACCAATATGTTGATGAACCACGCCAATTAACCGCGCCAAAAGGCAGTTACGAAGAGAATCTATCCCTGCAAGCCGCCTTAGTCGGTTATTTGGGCAAAGATTTGGGTACAAGCGGGCTATTACAAGATGGTGTTGACGGCAAAGTCGGCGCAAAAACCAATGCGGCTTATAACGAAGCTTTACAACAAATTGAAGCAGATTTCAGAAACGCAAATCCTGATGCTAACCTTGACGAACCTGCAAGCTATGCAGAGCGTCTAAGCAATTATGCCAAAGAAGCATTAGCTAACGGCGCAAGAGGTTATATCGCTGATATGCCGGTTAAAGCGCAAAAATTGGCTAAAGATGATGAAATTGAAATTCGCACAAAAGGCGAAGTTGCCACATTCAATATGCCAACAAATTATCTGGATGCGAAAAGTGTTGCCGCAGAAATTGACGGCGATGCCAGCAAGGTTCAGGCAATCCACAGGCTTATCGATGCTACCACAGGTCTTGAGATAAGCCCGAATGAGACCAAGCTTGCGCAAATGGCTTATACCAATTTTATTACCGAATTGAGGCAAGCAGATAAAGACATCACTTCCGAAGTGGTGAAATCAGTGCTTGAAAATGGTAATTCAGAGCAAACCAACGCGGCGAAAGCCTTGGTTGCAGATATTGAGAAAAGCGGAGTTAATCTTGGCGCGACATATAACGATGTGAATTCCGTCAAAACAGCTTTTGCAGGCAATAAAGTTGATACATACATGCTGCAACATGCAATTGGCGTTCCGACAACCGGAACTTTTGATGCAGCAACAGAAAAAGGCTATGAAGCATATCTGAAAACTCTGGAAAATCGTGGAGTTGATGTAGAAAGCTCAGAAGCTATTTCCGCTGCAATCAATGAAGATTTTCGTAAAAGTATTGATGTTTCCAAAGTTGATTTCGCAGAATTATCAAATAATCCAAGAAAAACCAATTGGGAGCAAATCCAGCTTAATCTGGTTGCTAACGGCCTTGATATCGGCACTTCCGGCGTGATGGGCAATGGTGTGGACAAAGTTGGCGGAAACTCAACCAAAGCTGCATTATTACAAGTTCTTGCCAGCGAAAATGCAATTTCCGAAGCGCAATTAAGAGATGTTGCTAATGGCCACACAGACAGGTTGCTAACCATTCTGAATGCACCCGATAACAGCAAATTAACTGAGGAAGAAAAAGTACTTGCCGGAGAAGTTTTTGACCGTGCCGCAGAAAAAGGCTATGTAAATTCAGACGTTTTAGCTGCCAGATTAAGCCAGTCAGTAGCGAATATTGAAATTGCCAATAAGCCAGTTGATTTATCAACCGTAGAAGGCTTTAACAAAGCTCCTGAGAATGTGAAAACCGTAATCACTTCTGCCATGGCAACAAGAGGCCTAGGTGCAAATGATTATGCAACCTATATTGATATATTGGACGTTAGCGGAAACAAGCTAGGCACAGAATATGTGTGGCAGGAAGCTATGCGCGATGTCAAAGCCGTTGCGAATGATAATCACACCACAATCTCACTCGGCAAAAAAGATAGTCTGGATTATACCAACATCACCGAGCAAAGCGTGGCTGAATTGCCTGCCGTACAACGTGCGATGCTGGTTACCGTATTACAACGCGCCGATGCAGGTTATGACAGCATCAACATTAAAGGTGTTGAGGATCTGGATGCAACGCAAACCAAAGCCTTAACCACAGCCTTGCAATATTATGTTGATCAGGGCTTGGAAAGCGGCAAATTCGCGAAAGATAATATCGCAATTGCCGAGCATTTCAAAGATGAGGTGGATACGGTTGTGCTAAGCAATAAGGATGCTTTTATTGCTTATGGCGATAGAGTTATCACACCAAATACCGCAAAAACAAACACACCGGATATTGACGCATCCCTAATCAGCACAATGGATATTGAGGCTACGGCGACAACTAGCCGAAGCGTGCCTAGCGCTGTTGACGGAGTTGATCCGGCTCTTGTTGCAGCTTTGGGTGATAGAAGAAATGAGATTTTGCAGCCATTGCAAGTGCCGGTAATCGCCCTTGGTGGTGATACAACCAAACTTCCTCAAACCGAATATGGCAATCCATTACTTGTTGAAGTTATGGGCAGCGATAATAAAATTGTACGCTTCCCTAACGGCACACCGCCAGAACAAATCAACCAATTCCTTGATTATTATGTTGGTGCAAATCCGAAGATTGATAGCCGCGATGAAATCAAAATCGGCACAATAAATGATGATGACATGAATTATTTCATCCAGAAAGGTAATGAACGTACTGAAGAGTTTGTTGATAGCTGGAATAAGAGATTTCCTGAAAACACAACACCGCTAACTCTGGAAAATACGATTCCTTCAATTATCCTTGTGGATAACTCGAAAACTCCGGGTAGCGCTCTTGATGTCGGTAGAATGCCGGGAACATCCACCGCAATCACACGTGGTGACAGGGTTGATATTTCGGTTATCACAACCACGCCAAACTACACACCGGGAATTGGCAATACGCCGACCATACCGGGCACTATAAACGTGCCGCCGGCAACTGATATTCCGGGTGTACCGAGCAATGTTCCGCAAACAACAACTCCGCCGGTGACAACTACAATTAGCCC
>Ga0066641_10000126_pt1 | contig 31245 bp, 23 predicted proteins | sample CryGeyCG2114_065_FD_59509 | JGI IMG/M metagenome (GOLD analysis project Ga0066641, IMG submission 59509) | Groundwater microbial communities from aquifer - Crystal Geyser CG12_big_fil_rev_8/21/14_0.65 | ecosystem: Environmental > Aquatic > Deep subsurface > Groundwater | place: USA: Utah: Grand... | reverse complement strand
GCTGCGGGGCGATATAACGGCGCAGCATAATCGCTTTTTTGCGCACTTCATTGATATCATGGCGAATATTGACATCGGGGGATTCCATAATGCTTTCTTCAATATTATCTGTGTCTTCATCCAGCTCGGTTATGACCGGATCAATTCTCTCAAACAAACGGGTGGTGAGGGCGGTTAGGAAATCTGCGGCGTTTTTTGGCCCTGTGCCGTCAATAATTTTCTGGCGGATATCATTTGCGGCTTTAACTTCACGCCGAACCACCGTGATAATCCGGCTCGGGTCAATCCAGATGCGTAAGGAAACCATATCTTCCGGATGGTCAGCATCATTCATATTCACACCGCGCAGGATGAGCATCACGCCTTTGTCAAATTCAAGGATACGCGGGCGGGTTTCATCTGCGAGTAGTGCATCAAGGATAATATGGTCAAGATATGCCACCTCTTTTTCCAGCCATTTTCTGGTGTCGGGGTGGTTGGCATTTAGATGTACCCATGCTAGTTTTTTTGAGGCTATCAGTGCGGAGATTTCTTTTCCTTGCAGCTCTTTGCCTTTGCCGTTGCCATCAATGCTATATGAAAAAATTATGCTAGGCTTGTCTTTCATCCTGATTCCCCGAGAATCTCATGGTTAAGCGGTGAAAATCTTCTAATATCACCAGAAGCGATGGTATCATAAATATCAGAATAGAGCTAGCAAAGACGATTCCGCACGCCAAGCTTACTGCCATTGGAATTAGAAATTGTGCTTGCAGACTGGTTTCCATCAATATTGGCAGTAGTCCAAGCGCAGTGGTGAGGGTGGTCAGCAGAATCGGACGGAAGCGGCGTTCGACAGCCTGCAAAGCAGCATTCTCAAATTTTTCGCCCTGCTCGACAACTGAGTTGAAATAATCCACCAGTACCACCGAATCATTAATGACCACGCCCATAAGTGCGACAATTCCGAAGGTTGAAATAAAGGATAAATCAAAGCCGAGCAGGAAATGTCCGAATATCGCGCCGGTAATTCCGATTGGAATGGTCAGGATAATAATGAACGGTTTTGCATAGCTTTTAAGCTGCCCCGCCAGCATGACGAAAATCAACATCAGGGCAATCAGCATATTACGTCCCAGTGCTTTCATATCATCTTGCTGGTCGCGGCTTTTGCCTTCAAGGCTATAATTTAAACCCGGATATTTCTTTTGTAATTCGGGGATGATTTCCTGCGTAATCATATCATTTGCTTCATTCGGGGTGATGATTTTCTCGTCAGCATCACCGGTGACGGAAACCACGCGCCTGCCATCCACACGTTTGATGGTGGAGAGGCTGCGGCGTTCTTCCATCTTGGCGACACTGTTCAAATCGGCAGATTTTCCGTTGGGAAGCTGAATACGAATATCATTCATAGTTGCTAAAGTTTCACGGGTTTGCTTGGGGTAGCGCACCATAACTTTGACTTCATTACGCCCGCGCTGGATGCGGTCAACCTCGCGCCCGTATAAATAATCACGCAATTGCCGTCCGATATCAAAGGCGGAGATTCCGGCGGCAAGTCCGGTGTTTGTAACTTCATAAACAAATTCGCGTTTGCCATATTCGGCGCTGTCGGTAACTTCCGAAACGCCTTCGATATTCTTCATTTCTTTTTTCAAATCAGCCGCTGCTTTTTTTAAGGTCGCGTCATTTCTGTGGACGAGTTCGATATTTATATCTTCACCGCCGCGAATTAAACTGCTTTCAAAGGCGAGTTTTTTTACGCCGGGAATATCGCCGGAATATTCCTGCCATTTTCGTTCAATCTCGCTGGCACGGACGTTTCTATCATTAGACGGCACAAGCTCAATCTGGATTTGCGCAAGATTGCCGGAATTGCTGGAGCGGCTAGTTACGCCGGGGCCGCGCCCATCCTGTTCCATACTGCCGATTGTGACGGAAATATTTTTGAAAATACTTGTTCCTTCCGGCATATCTTCGTCATATTCCTTGCGTAATTTTTCTGCTGCCGCAATGATATTTTCAGTGTATTTGGCGGTTGTTTCAAATGGAGTTCCGGTATTCATTTCCAAGGTTGCCTGCACTTGGTCACTCTCAATAGAAGGGAAAAAGACAAATCTGACCATTCCGGTTTTCAGCATAAAAACTGCGCATAATACAATAGCAAAACAGGCGAGCATGGTGAGATAGCGATGGCGAATTGAGAATTTGACGCTTGGTAAAACTCTCTTATTTATGAATCTTTCCAGCTTTGCTGTAACTGAATGGCGAATATCAGCGAGTAAGCCGATGCTCCATCTTTTTGAAGTGGCAAGATGGGTCGGCAAGATGAAGAATGCCTCAAAAAGTGAGATGAGAAGGATGGTTATCACAATAATCGGAATCGGGCGGAGGATTTGTCCCAGCGTTCCGGTGCTGAATAAAAGCGGGGCAAAAGCGGCAACTGTTGTTAGCACGCCGATAGTGACCGGAGCACGGATTTTGAAAACCCCGTCTAATGTGGCATTTAGGTTCTTTTTGCCTTTTTCCTGCTCACTGAAAATGCTTTCTCCGGCAACGATTGCATCATCCACAACAATACCAAGCACAACAATAAGCCCGAATAATGTTACCATATTAAGTGTAACGCCCAGCATGGAAGCAACAAAAATCCCGCCGAGGAATGAGATAGGAATCCCCAAGCTTGTCCAGAAGGCGAGTTTCAAATCAAGGAATAGCAGCAATGCCAAAAATACTAGCGTAAAGCCCATAATAGCGTTGCGGGTTAGCAGATTCATACGGTCACGCAAGATATCGGTTTCATTGCGCCAGATGGAAACATTCACCGCTTCGGGCAGGGCGAGATTTTGCAGATAATCATGCACTTCCTGTTCGATTTTTAAACTATCTTGGGTTTCGCTGCGTTTGACATTTACGAAAATTGCCGGTTTGCCGTTATATAAATTGACAATCTCGCCATCATCAAATCCATCACTGATTTTGGCAATTTGTGAAAGGCGGAGGATGCTGCCGTCACTTTTGCTTTTGATGACAATATTTGCGAAATCTTTGCCGTAATATTTGCGTTCCTGTACCCTCACAAGGATTTCGGAATTTTTGGTTTTTAATGTTCCGGCGGGCAAATCTACCGAGAATTCACGGATTGCTGATGCGATATCATTGATGGTGAGTTGGTATTTTCGCAAATTATCTTCAGAAACTTCGATAGTGATTTCACGATTGCGACTACCGGATATATCAACCAATGCCACGGATGGAAGTTGTAAAATCTCATCCTCTACACGCTCTGCCCAATCGCGTAATGAGCTTTCCGGTAACTCGCCATGAACCACTAATGTTAATACGGCGGCAGTTAATTTTGAGCGCACGATATTGACTTCTTCGGCATTTTCCGGCGGGAAATTATTGAGTGAATTAATCGCGGTTTCCACATCATTCAGCACTTCTCCGCCATCAACGAAATCTTCCAGTTCGGCAGTAACCAGCCCATAGCCCTCCATCGCCTGAGATTGCACGCGCTTGATGCCCTGAATGCCGATAACCGCCTCCTCGGCGCGGCGGGTAATACCATCTTCAACATCTTGCGGGGTTGCACCGGGATAGGCGACGCTTATGGTTATCATTTTCGGGTCAACCAGTGGGAAGGTTTCCTTGCGCATGCTGGTAAGAGTTGCCAAACCGGCAATAACCAGAAATATCATCAATATATTGGCGGCGACATGGTTATTGGCAAACCATGCAATCAAACCTTTACTATGATTATTGGGGTTATTTACTTCCAATTTCAGCCTGCTTGTTGGTTTCATTTTTATCGTTGATGATTTTCACCTTCATTCCGGCAGATGCACCTTCAACCATACCTTTGACGATACGCGCTTCCGTGCCTGTGCCTTTTGCCAGCGTATATTCCTCGCCGATTGAGATAATCTCCGGTGAATATAATACCAGCGTGTTATCGGGCTTGATAAGCCATATTTTGTTATTCTCCTGCAAGACGGAATTTGGTAAAAGCCATAAATCTTGCCTATCAGCACCGATTAATGTGATAGCGCTGAACATGCCGGGAATCAGCTTTTTCCAGCCATCGCCGGATGGGGTGATGATTAAATTCACCAATCTTGTATCGGAATCTAAAGTGCTGCCGATGCGGGAAATCTTGCCTTCTAGTGTTATTTCGTTTCCGAGATAGGAGGTTTTTATCTCCGCCTTGGAGTTTTCAATATCTAGCCAACCCAGCTTATAATCTTCAATCGGTGCAACTACTTCCAGCGCATCGTCGGAGTAAAGACTGCCATAGATTTGCCCGCTTTGCAGATATTGCCCGACCTCCACGCGTGATTCCACCACACGTCCCGGAAATGGTAGGCGATAATCAGTACGGCGCAAATCCATCTGCGCTTCGGAGAGCTTTGCCTGTGCTGAGTCTAGCTGTGCCTCCGCCTGCTGTAATTGCGGTTTTTTGGCAACCAAATCAGGGATTTGCTCATCGCCATGCAGGGCTTTCCACTCTTCCATTGCGGCATCTGCTTCTGCCCGTTGTAGGGCGAGATTGGTGCGCGCAGTTTCAACTTCCGCCTTAAAGCTGTTGACCTTGTATATATAGCGCTCCTTATTGATAGTGAAGATTGGTTTATTTGCCTCAAATGTTCCACCTTCACGGAATTTCTCATCAACTTTGACAACTTTGCCGGAAACTTGCGGGATTATCTCAATCTGGTTGCGAACGCGGATTGTTCCGGTTGTAGATATTTTAACCGGATGTGCGGTAGGCTTCACGGTGATTGCCTCAACGAAAATCTCAGAAGAGTTTTTGTTGGTGATATTATGCTTGCCATTATCGTTTTTCATGCATTGCGAGAGGGTAAAAGCGGAAATCAGGAAAATTACCACCGCAGCAAGCTGAATATTAGCTTTGCGCGATTGATTTTTGAGTTTGTGTTTTAAATTTGGCTTATTCTGCATTTGGTTTCCTCGAAGTAGATAATTCTTTATTTGGCGAATCCCCATCAATCTTTGGTGAACCCCCCCCAATCTTTGGTGAACCCCTCTCAATCCCCCCTATTAGGGGGGAGGTAATAGGGGTTATCTCCCAATCGCCACCCAAAGCGAGATAAAGCGCAATTCGTGTATTCCACAATGATTGTTGGGCAGTGATTAGGCTCTGCTCGGCAATTTGCGCGCGGCGTTGGATATCAAGCAAATCGAGTAGCGGAATAATGCCCTGACGATAGCGATTCTCGGCAAGCTCGGCTGCCTTTTTTGCTTCATCAACATTTTCCTCTAATTTTGTTACTTCCAGATAGGTATTATCCTCGCGCTGTAAGGCGCTTTCAACCTCTTTGACGGCATTTAGTACATCTTTCTCGTATATATGCATTAATTCACGCGCACGGGCTTCGCTGATGCGGATATTAGCGCGTAATTTGCCACCCTCGAATATCTTTAGCGCGATATTGCCAAGCAGTGACCAGCCGATTTGACCGGAGCTGAATAAATCACTCAATTTGCTGCCTGCGGTTCCGATATTGCCGCCAAATGTCAGATTCGGGTATAATTCAGCGATAGCAACGCTAATATCGGCATTAGCCGCAATCAGGCGCAATTCGGAAGTTTGTAAATCCGGCCTTCTATCCAGTAATGCAAGCGGTGGCGGAATGGTAAAATCTCTGATTCTCGGAATTGCCGGAAAATCGGCAGCTTCCAGAATCGTTGTTCCCGGTGCGCGTCCAAGTAGAACATCTAAATCATAAGAGCTATCGGTTAAGTCAGCTTTTAATCCGGTTGCAGTTGCTTGTGCTGAGGCGAGATTTTCCCGTGCTAAGCGTACTTCCAGCGCTGAGGTTGAGGCAACGCCGCTGCGATATCGGCGTTCAACACTTTCCAGCGTGTTTTTACGGCTTTTGGCAATATTCTCGGCAAGTTCGAGCCGCTTGGCATTGGCGGATATTTCAATACGTTTTTGCAGTAATGCGGCAATCAGGCTGTGGATTAGCGCTTCATTTTCCGCCCTGCTTGCCAGATAATTTGCCTGTGCCGAATTGACGATTTCCTTGATTTTGCCGAATAAATCAACTTGCCAGCTTGTTGCCAGTCCAAGCTCATAATTTGTGGTATAGACATCTGAGGAGGTCGCGCTGCGGGCAACTCCGCTATTTGCGCCAAGCGTTGGGAAGTAAGCCCCTTGCTGGGCATAAACCCGCTCATTTGCCTGAATCAGCCTTTCTCCGGCGGCTTTTAAATCAAGATTATCCGTGAGCAGGATTTTCACTAATTCATTCAACTTCTCATCGCCGATATTTTCCCACCATTTACTCATCGTAGCAGTTTCCTGCTCAGCATCTTCGGGGGCATTTATAAATTTCTCTAAGGTTGCTGCTTTGGTTTGCGGGCGCTCATAATCGGGCCCCATAGCGCAGGCGGAGAGAATAAGAAATGCTGAGATGGTGAAATATTTCCTCAATTATTTTTCCTCAAACTTCATGTTTTTTAGAGCTGCTAATGAGAACTCAGTTATTTCCCGTGCGATTTCCTCAGTATCCTTGGCAGTAAATTTTTGCTTAGGCGAGGAGAGTTGGATAATGGGGATGGAATAATAGTAATAAACAATTTGCGAGAAAATGCTGAAAGTAAGGCGATTAAGGCGCGTTTCAGGGATATGTTTGCGGGTGATATTAACGATAATACGGCGCAGGAAGTCAATATCACGCTTGACGATGCGCTCATAGATGATTTCATGGAAAGGCGATTGCGGATTGAGAATCTCATTCATCACCAAATTGCGTTTCCACGAATTCTCCGAAGTATCAAAGATTTTGCCGAGGATGAAATGGGTGAACTCGTAAAGCTGGGTTTCGGGCGGGGCAGAATCAGTGTATGCTGGGAGCTGCGCTGATTTAATTTCAACGAATTTATTCTCAATGATGCTTTCATATAGATTGTTTTTGCCGCCGAAATGGTAATTTATCAAGGCAAGATTAACGCCCGCTGCTTGTGCTATATCGCGGGTGGTGGTGTTTTTAAAGCCTTTCTTGGCGAATAATTCACATGCCGAATCAAGGATTCTGATTTTTGTATCGCACTCAGCATGTTCTTGCTGCTCGCTATTCTCAGTTCTCGCTTCCATATTGGATTTCCCGTTATAGATAAAGGTTAAACGAATGATTAAAACAGGTGATTTAATCATATGTTTTAAACAAGCGTTTAAATATTTATACAGGAATTTCCGCGCAAAAGCAAGTGTGAAATTCGGGAGTTATATTTGGACATAAAAAAACTCCCGAACATTAAGCTCAGGAGTTTTCTTAAATATAGCTAGCTAGAATACTATAGATTAGCCATTCGCAGCAGCGTCAGAGCCTTTTCCATCATCTTCGCTATCAGAAGATTCGGGTGCGGATTTCTCTGCTTCGGCGGCAGCTTGTGCTCTCCGATTCTCATTCGCAGCTTTTTGCTTTTGCTCAAACATTTTATCACGTTCAGCAGCAATCTTCTTAATCTGATTCTCATAAGCACCGGTACCCGCAGGAATCAAGCGCCCAACAATCACATTTTCTTTCAGGCCACGTAGGCGGTCAACCTTACCTGCAATCGCAGCTTCGGTAAGAACGCGGGTTGTTTCCTGGAAGGATGCAGCAGAGATAAACGAGCGCGTTTGCAGCGAGGCTTTGGTGATACCTTGCAGAACAAGCTCGGCCTGTGCTGGTTTATATCCCTCTTTCTCGGCAAGTGCGTTGATTTCCTCAAACTCTTCACGGTCAACAAGTTGGCCTTTGAGTAGGGTGGTTTCACCCGATTCAGAGATTTCCACTTTCTGCAACATTTGGCGAATCACAACTTCAATATGCTTGTCATTGGTTTTCACACCTTGCAGACGGTAAACTTGCTGGATTTCAGAGATGAGATATTTCGCCAAAGCTTCCACACCCATAACTTTTAAGATGTCATGCGGTACGGGATTACCTTCTAGCAACATATCGCCTTTTTCTACGAAATCGCCCTCATTCACGGCTAAGTGGCGGCCTTTTGGAATCATATATTCCACCGGCTCTTGCGAGCTATCTTCCGGCTGAATAATCACACGGCGTTTTGTTTTGTAGTCCTTACCAAACTCAACACGGCCTGATAGTTCTGCAATAACTGCATGGTCTTTCGGCTTGCGGGCTTCAAACAACTCAGCCACGCGCGGTAGACCACCGGTAATATCACGAGTTTTTGAGCCTTCTTTTGGAATACGCGCCAAAACGTCACCAGCATGAACTTGCTGTCCGTCATTAACGTTCATAATCGCATCAACAGGAAGGAAATATCTCGCTTCCAAGCCGTTTGCAAGGAACTGAACTTCGCCCTTATCATCCAGCAATGTTGCGCGCGGACGTAAATCCGTACCTTTTGCTTGCTGCTTCCAATCAACGATAACACGGTTTGCGATTCCGGTTGCTTCATCAGTAACTTCTTTGATTGAGACGTTATCCACAAGGTCGCGATAAGCAACAAAACCGGATTTCTCAGTGATAATCGGAATTGTGTAAGGATCCCACTCAGCCATTTTCTGACCGATTTTTGTGGTTTCACCTTCATCCACATGCAGCTTTGCACCGTACGGGATTTTATATCTGGCTTTCTCACTGCCTTTTTCGTTAAGCACAACTAACTCACAAGAGCGGCTCATCACAATATGATTACCTTGTGAATCTTTCACTACATTACGATTTACGATATGTACTTTTCCTTCTGTGCTTGCCTCTACGTTGGAAATTTCTGTACCACCCTGCGCAGCACCACCAATATGGAAAGTACGCATGGTAAGCTGTGTTCCCGGTTCACCGATTGATTGCGCTGCAATAACACCGATTGCTTCGCCAACATTTACCGGAGTTCCGCGTGCCAAATCACGTCCGTAACATTTTGCACAAACGCCGCCTTTGGTTTCGCAGGTTAAAACAGAGCGCACAAGAACTGATTCAATACCCGCAGCTTCGATTTTATCAACCGCCGCTTCGTCAATTATAGTTCCTGCTTCAACAATCATATCTTCAGTTCCAGGATGCTTGATAGCACGCGGAGAAACACGTCCGAGGATGATTTCTGAAAGAGGTTCAACCACATTTCCGCCTTCAACAACGGCTTTAGCAATGATGCCTTTATCAGTTTTGCAATCTTGTTCAATAACTACGCAATCTTGCGAAACGTCAACTAGACGGCGGGTTAGGTAACCAGAGTTTGCAGTTTTTAGCGCTGTATCCGCCAAACCTTTGCGAGCCCCGTGAGTAGAGTTGAAATATTCAAGAACGCTCAAACCTTCCTTAAAGTTGGAAATAATCGGAGTTTCGATAATTTCGCCATTAGGTTTTGCCATCAATCCGCGCATACCTGCAAGCTGCTTAATCTGTGCCGCAGAACCACGCGCACCGGAGTGAGCCATGATATAGATTGAGTTAATCTCGCTCATAGTTTTCGGTGCTTTTGATTCGCCGGAGATTTCTTTCATCATATCAGCCGCAACACGGTCTGTACATTGACTCCAAGCATCAACCACTTTGTTGTATTTCTCACCGGCAGTAATCAAACCTTCACTATATTGTTTCTCAAACTGAGCAACTTCATTCATGGTTCCAGAAATATGAGTTTCCTTGCTTGCTGGAATAATCATATCATCCTTACCAATTGAAATACCCGCAAGAGCAGCTTGCTGGAAGCCAGTTGCCATTAGCTGGTCGGCAAAAATCACCGTAGCTTTGTTTCCGGTGTGACGATAAACCGAATCAATCACGTTAGAAACTTCCTTCTTGGTCAGCAATTTATTCACCAAGCTAAACGGTAAATTAGGATGGTCGGGAAGCAGTTTTGAAAGTATAACGCGTCCCGGAGTTGTTTCTTCCATGCGATAAAATGCCTTACCAGCTTCGTCATATTGCTTGATGCGGCATTTGATTTTTGTATGGAAGCTAACAATTTTTCTATCCAGCGCATATTCAATTTCATCTGCACCTGAGAATGCCATTCCTTCACCGGGTTGGCCTTCCTGTTCAATCGTCATGTAGTATAGACCAAGCACGATATCTTGTGACGGTACGATAATCGGCTTACCGTTTGACGGTGAAAGTATGTTGTTTGATGACATCATCAATACGCGCGCTTCAAGCTGTGATTCCAGTGATAACGGGACGTGAACAGCCATTTGGTCACCATCGAAATCAGCGTTAAATGCAACGCAGACAAGCGGGTGAAGCTGAATCGCCTTACCTTCAATCAATACAGGTTCAAAAGCCTGAATACCAAGTCTATGCAAAGTCGGTGCGCGGTTAAGCATCACCGGATGTTCGCGGATAACTTCGGCCAGAATATCCCAAACTTCGGGACGCTCTGATTCAACGATTTTTTTCGCAGCTTTAATGGTTGTGGCAATCCCGTAAATTTCCAATTTGGCATAAATAAACGGTTTGAACAATTCTAGTGCCATCTTCTTCGGCAAACCACATTGATGTAATTTCAGCTCAGGGCCAACCACGATTACGGAACGTCCGGAATAATCGACACGCTTACCAAGCAAGTTCTGGCGGAAACGCCCTTGCTTACCTTTAAGCATATCGGAAAGTGATTTGAATGGACGCTTGTTAGGCCCGGTAATCACACGACCACGGCGGCCATTGTCGAATAATGCGTCAACCGCTTCCTGCAACATACGTTTCTCGTTACGGATAATGATATCCGGTGCTTTTAGCTCAAGCAGGCGCTTCAAACGGTTGTTACGGTTGATAACGCGGCGATATAAGTCATTCAAATCGGAAGTTGCGAAACGTCCGCCATCAAGTGGCACAAGCGGGCGCAATTCAGGTGGAATAACCGGAATTACGTCCAGCACCATCCATTCGGCTTTGTTCTTAGAATGTAGTAAATCTTCAATAAGTTTCAGACGCTTAACAAGCTTTTTCAGTTTCGCTTCTGATTTTGTTTCAGAAATTCCGGCGCGCAGCTCAATTTTCAATTCTTCAAGCTCAAGACCGCCCAACATTTTCTTGATTGCTTCCGCACCGATTCCGGCAGAAAAGCTATCTGCACCGTATTGATCTTGCGCTTCAAGCAATTGGTCTTCATTCAGAAGTTCACCATATTCAAACGGAGAAAGACCTGGATCTGTTACGATATAATTTTCAAAATAAAGAACTTTTTCAACGTTTTTAAGGGTGATATCCAGCAAAGTTGCAATGCGGGAAGGCAGTGATTTTAAGAACCATATATGTGCAACCGGAGCAGCCAGCTCAATGTGTCCCATGCGCTCACGGCGGACTTTGGAAGTAGTAACTTCAACACCACATTTTTCGCAGACAATGCCACGATACTTCATGCGTTTGTATTTTCCGCATAGGCATTCGTAATCTTTGATTGGACCAAAAATGCGTGCGCAGAACAGCCCGTCTTTTTCCGGTTTGAAAGTACGATAATTGATAGTTTCCGGCTTTTTGACTTCACCGAAACTCCAACTACGGATTTTCTCAGGGCTGGCAATGGTGATCTTGATTTCATCAAAATCATTCATTTGTTGCTTTTGCTGTCCAAATAAGTTCATTACGTCTTGCATATGTCTAGTTCCTAGTTGCTAGTTGTTAGTCGGTGGTTTGACGGTTTAAATTTAAGCCGCTTCGTCCAGTCCTTCGCTATCTTCTTCGTCTACTTCTTTCTCGTCTGTATTAAGTTCAACGTTTAAGCCAAGGCCGCGAAGCTCTTTCACAATAACGTTGAAAGATTCAGGGATTCCCGGCTCAAAGCTGTGGTCGCCACGAACGATAGATTCATAAACTTTGGTTCTGCCGGTAACATCATCGGATTTCACAGTCAGGATTTCCTGCAATGTGTGTGCCGCGCCATAAGCTTGCAACGCCCAACATTCCATCTCCCCGAAGCGCTGCCCACCGAAATGGGATTTACCGCCGAGAGGCTGTTGTGTGACCAGAGAATATGGCCCGATAGAACGTGCATGGATTTTATCATCCACAAGATGGTGAAGTTTGAGCATGTAAACATAGCCTACTGTCACTTTACGTTCAAATGGTTCGCCAGTAAGACCGTTACGCAGCACCATTTGACCGGAGCTGTGCAATCCTGCTTTTTCAAGATAGCGAACGATATCATGCTCTTTCGCGCCGTCAAAAACCGGAGTTGCTTGTGGAACACCATTTGAAAGGTTTTTCGCCAATTCTTCCAGCGCCTTGCCTTTGATGGTTTTGATTTCCTGCCTAACTTCGGCGCTCTCATAAACATCGGCAATTTCGTCCTGAAGGTCGGATTCTTTGATGCCTTTCTTCTTATATTGCTCGTAGGCGTTGCCGATTTTACGACCCAAACCATGTGCTGCCCAACCTAAATGGGTTTCCATAATCTGCCCGATATTCATACGAGAAGGTACACCGAGTGGATTCAGAACAACGTCAACCGGAGTTCCATCTTCAAGATATGGCATATCTTCAATCGGAACAATGCGTGAAATCACACCTTTGTTACCGTGACGACCAGCCATTTTATCACCGGGTTGAAGTTTGCGTTTTACGGCAACAAAAACCTTCACAACTTTCAGAACGCCCGGCGGCAAATCATCACCGCTTTGGACTTTTTCCACTTTCGCAGAAAATCTGTCTTCCATTGCTTTTAGCTTTTCATCAAACTGATTTTTAAGTCCTTCAATTTCGTTCATGGCTTTTTGGTCATCAATCACGAAAGAGAACCACTGGCTGCGTGTGTATTTTTCCAGCACTTTCTCATCAATCTTTGTTCCGGCTTTAAAGCCTTTTGGTCCGCCGATTGCTTCCTTACCTTTCAGTAATTCTTCAAGATGTCCGTATACAAAGCGTTCTACGATATTGCGCTCATCATTTCTATCTTTGCGTAAGCGTTCAATTTGCTCACGTTCGATTTGAAGGGCGCGTTCGTCTTTTTCCACACCACGGCGTGAGAAAATACGGATATCAACGATTGTACCAGCAACACCCGGTGGGAGTTTTAGGGAAGAATCGCGGACATCGGCAGCTTTTTCACCGAAAATTGCGCGTAATAGTTTTTCCTCAGGAGTTACCGGAGATTCTGATTTCGGCGTAACCTTGCCAACCAGAATATCGCCCGGACGCACTTCTGCACCAACGTGAACCACGCCGACTTCATCCAAATGACGCAAAGATTCTTCGCCGACATTCGGGATATCACGAGTGATTTCTTCAGGCCCAAGCTTGGTATCACGTGCCATCACTTCAAATTCTTCAATATGAATAGAGGTGAAAACATCATCTTTTACAATGCGCTCAGAAATAAGGATTGAATCCTCAAAGTTATAACCTTTCCATGGCATAAACGCGACCAGAACATTGCGTCCCAGAGCCAATTCGCCTAGCTCAGTAGATGTGCCGTCTGCCAGAATGTCGCCGGCTTTAACTTCATCACCAACTTTCACAAGCGGTTTTTGGTTGATGCATGTGTCCTGATTTGAACGCTGATATTTTTGTAGGTTATAGATATCAACTGTCGGTGAAGTGGTTTTCTTAGAAGGTTTGCTTCTTACCACAATACGCATAGCGTCAACCTGATCAACTACACCATCATTCTTGGAGACTACAGTTACACCAGAATCCTTTGCAACAACTGATTCCATACCTGTTCCGACAAACGGAGCTTCCGCGCGGAGCAGAGGCACAGCCTGACGTTGCATGTTTGAGCCCATCAAAGCGCGGTTAGCATCATCGTTTTCAAGGAAAGGAATCAGCGAGGCCGCAACCGATACGAGCTGTTTTGGTGAAACGTCAATATAATCAATTTCATCAGGAGAGGAGAGGGTGAAATCACCTTTCTTGCGTGAACTAACCAAAGTGCTGGTAAGCTTGCCTTTGCTATCAACTTCCGCATTAGCCTGAGCAATTGTATATTTACCTTCTTCAATTGCGGATAGATAAACAACCTCGTCAGTTACTTTGCTATCCTTTACTTTCCTGTAAGGAGTGTCGATAAAGCCGTATTTGTTCACTTTAGCATAAGTTGCCATTGAGTTGATAAGACCAATATTCGGCCCCTCAGGAGTTTCAATCGGGCACATACGACCATAATGGGTAACGTGAACGTCACGCACTTCAAATCCTGCACGCTCGCGGGTTAAACCACCTGGCCCAAGCGCAGATAAACGGCGCTTATGGGTGATTTCTGAAAGCGGATTGGTTTGATCCATAAATTGTGAAAGCTGTGAAGAACCGAAAAATTCCTTAATTGTCGCAACAAGCGGCTTGGAATTTATCAAATCTTGCGGCATTACAGTATCTATCTCAACACTGCTCATACGCTCAGTTACGGCTCTTTCCATGCGTAGCAAACCGATACGGAACTGGTTTTCTACCAATTCACCTACGGAACGAATGCGGCGATTACCAAGATGATCAATATCATCAACATCGTCAAAACCGTCTTTGATGGAAATCAAGGTGCGTACCGCTTCGATAATATCTTCTTTAGTCAATACGCGCACATCATCGGCAACTTCAAGGCCAAGGCGTGCATTCATTTTCATACGACCAACATCAGATAAATCATAGCGCTCGCGGTCAAAGAACAAGCTTTGGAAAAGTGTTTCCGCAGCTTCAACTGTAGGTGGTTCACCCGGACGCATAACTTTATAAACATCAATCAGCGCTTCTTCGCGGCTTTGATTCTTATCGGCAGCCAAAGAATCGCGCAAATATGAGCCAATTTTGACATTATCAATATTCAATGTCGGAATTTCATTGAACCCTGCTTCAACCAGCTCTTCAATCTTATCCTCGGTTAATTCTTCACCGGCTTCAATATAGATTTCTCCAGTTTCAACATTCACCATATCCAGCGCAACATAGCGTCCGGCAAGCTGTTCTTGCTTAACTAGCTGTTCGCTGAAACCATCATTATTAAGGTCGCGTACGGTTTTGGCGGTGATTTTCGTTCCGGCTTCAACTTTTACTTTTCCAGTTTTCGGGTCAACTACGTCATAATCAAGCTTCATGCCTTTCATACGTTCAGCGTCAAAAGGTACAATCCAGCCCTTCTTAGACTTTTTGCACTGCATTTGCTGGTAGAAAGTATTGAGAATTTCTTCTGTATCCATTCCCAAAGCGCGTAGCAAGCTTGAAGCATGCAATTTTCTGCGGCGATCAATACGGAAATAGAGCAAATCCTTGCCGTCAAACTCCAAATCTAACCACGAACCGCGATAAGGGATAACGCGGCAGTTATAGAGGAATTTACCGGAAGAGTGGGTTTTGCCTTTATCATGGTCAAAGAAAACACCAGGAGAGCGATGCATCTGCGAAACAATCACACGCTCAGTACCGTTGATGATGAACGTACCATTGCCAGTCATCATCGGGATGTCGCCCATATAAACGTCTTGCTCTTTGATATCCTTAATTTCACGTGTGCCGGAATCTTCGTCCACCACCCAAACAATCAGGCGCAAAGTAGCGTATAAAGGCGCAGAGAAATTGATGCCACGCTGACGCGATTCTTCAACATCATATTTCGGCTCGCCGAATTTATAGGAAACGAATTCCAGCGTTGATGTGTCGGCGAAATCATTTACCGGAAATACCGAACGAAAGATGCTTTCAAGCCCAGTTCCTTCAGGATCCTCGTCTTTTCCCAGAAATTTATCATAAGAATTTTTCTGAACTTCAATGAGGTTAGGCATAGTGGCAATATCTTTGATTTTGCCAAACTGATTACGGATTCTCTTGCGTGCGGTAAATGAAAGCATGCTTCTTCCTTTCTATGTAAAAGTTATCTTCGTTGTCTTAGCCGATTTATAAAATCAAGTTAAATAAGCCAAATGCGCATCCGGCCCGTACACAATTTGCATGCGGGCTTGTCGAAAGCGCTTAGATTTTTGGTCTATTAGTCAAGCTTAACTGTCGCGCCTACTGCTTCAAGTTTCTTCTTAATTTCTTCAGCTTCTTCTTTCTTCACGGCCTCTTTAAGAGTTTTAGGCGCGCCTTCAACAAGAGCTTTTGCTTCACCAAGTCCAAGATTAGTGATTGCACGAACTTCTTTGATAACTTTAATTTTTTCTGCACCAGCAGCTTCAAGGATAACATTAAATTCATCCTTTTCTTCTACAGCAGCAGCGTCTCCGCCGGCAGCAGGTGCGCCGGCAACTGCAACAGCAGCAGCGGCAGATACGCCCCAAGATTCTTCAAGACGTTTTGCGAGATCCGCAGCCTCAATCACAGTAAGTGCTGAAAGATCGTCAACGATTTTATCTAAATTAGCAGCCATTTTATAGTCCCTTTTTGTTTAGTGTTTAGTGTTAAATTTATTGAATCTGAAACTCACTCCAAATCCTAATTTCCTTTTGCAGCATAAGCTCCAAAGATTCTTGCCAGTTGCCCAGCAGGTGCCTGCACAATTTGTACAAGCTTCGTAGCAGGCGCGTTGATTAAACCAACAAGCTTGCCACGCAATTCGTCCAGAGAAGGCATCTTCGCTAATTGCTTCACGCCTTCAATATCCATTATACTATCTCCCATCGCGCCGCCGAGAATAACCAATTTGTCATTATCATTAGCGAAATTCACTGCAATTTTTGCCGCCGCAATCGGGTCGGTTGAATAGCAAATTGCGGTTGGGCCTTTAAATAAGTCAGATAAAGATTCATATCTGGTGCTTTTTAACGCAAGTTTTACCAAGCGGTTTTTTGCTACCTGAATTCTGCCACCGGCCTCGCGCATTTGTGTGCGTAAGTCGCTAAACTCAGCAACGGTAAGGCCTTTATTGTGGACAATCACCACGGTTTCAATCTCACCCAATGTGCCGTTTAAGCTTTCTACTAGTTGTCTTTTTTCTACTCTATCCATTTTTATCCTCAATCCTCGTTATGCTGCCTGAACCAAGCTAGCAATATCAATCTTTACGCCAACACCCATTGTTGAAGAAAGTGCTGCGCTTTTTAAATACACACCTTTGGCACTTTGCGGCTTTGCTTTATTTACCGCATTAACCAAGGCGCGAATATTTTCTGCCAAGGCCTTATCATCAAAGCTCGATTTACCCACTCCGGCATGTACGATTCCGGCTTTTTCGGCACGGAATTCAACCTGTCCGGCTTTTGCAGCTTTTACTGCTGCCGCCACGTCAACCGTAACCGTTCCCAATTTAGGATTTGGCATCAAGCCACGCGGGCCAAGAGTTTTGGCAACTCGCCCGATTGCACCCATTTTGTCAGGAGTTGCAATTACACGGTCAAAATCAAGCTCGCCTTTTTCTACTTTGGTGATGAATTCATCAACGCCAACAAAATCTGCACCGGCTTTTCTTGCTTCCTCAGCTTTGTCACCATCTGCAACCACCGCAACGCGCACGGTTTTACCCGTACCGTTTGGCATTGAAATCACGCCGCGTACAATCTGGGTTGTGTCTTTCATATCAAGACCAAGATTTAGAGCCAACTCAATAGATTCATCAAATTTTGCCTTGGCGCGGGATTTAACTTCCTTAAGCCCATCCTCAAGTGCATAAATTTTGTCTGCGTCCAGATTTTCGCTAATTGAGGCATAACGCTTGCCGCGCTTTGCTGCTATTGCTGATTTTTCTGTTTTTTGCTTCTTTGCCATATTCTTTATTCCTAGTTCCTAAAACTCTAATTAGCCTTCAACCACTTCAATCGCCATTGAGAATGCCGTACCTTCGATTTGACGCATTGCCGCCTCAATTTCAAATGCATTCAAATCCTGCATTTTATCTTCTGCGATTTCGCGGATTTGCGCCTTTGTTACCTTGCCGACATAAATCCCCTTACCAGCTTCGCCAGAACCTTTTTTAATCTTTGCAGCTTGCTTCAGGTAATATGAAACCGGAGGTTTTTTGGTGATGAAATCAAAGCTTTTATCTTTATAAACAAAGATTCTTACCGGAATCGGCGCGCCCGGCTGAGTATTATCTTTTTTGCATTTATCATTAAATGCGTTGCAGAACTCCATAATATTGAGTCCCGCCTGACCAAGCGCAGGGCCTACAGGGGGTGAAGGATTCGCCTGACCAGCCGGAATTTGTAATTTTACGATTTTCGTAACTTCTTTTTTCTTTTTCTTCGGTGCTGCTGACATTTATATTACCTATTTAATCCAATCTGTTATTCGTTTGTTTCTTTATTAAGCCAATTTCTGAACTTGATTATATTCAAGCTCAACCGGAGTGGCCTGACCAAAAATTGATACTTCCACTTTAATTTTGTTTTTCGCCGCTTCAACATCCTGAACCACTCCAACGAATGATTCGAACGGCCCGTCTATAACCTTCACTTTCTCGCCGATTTCGAATACAGCACCTTCCTCAGTGCGTTTTACGCCCTCGCGCACCTGCTCAAGTATACGCTCAGCTTCGGCATCACTTATCGCTTGCGGCTTACCTTTTCCGCCCAAGAATCCGGAAACCTTCGGCACGCCTTTAATTAGATGCCAGCTATGCTCATTCATTTCCATTTTTACCAAAACATAGCCCGGGAAGAATTTCTTCTCACTCGCAACTTTCTTACCACGGCGCACTTCTACGGTTTCTTCAGACGGAACAAGAACTTCCGAAATTTGATCGGTCATATCTTTTTCGGCAGCCTGCTCCTTAATCATCTGAGCGACTTTCTTTTCCTGCCCAGAAGCAGCGTTTATTATGTACCAACTTTGCGCCATGTGTATTACGCTATATCCCTAAAATTAATTTAATTGCCTTAGCTGCAAAGAAATCCGTAACGAAGAAAAAAACAGAAAGAAAAATTACTACGATCAAAACCATGATTGAAGCTACCCAAGTTTCTTTTTTTGAAGGCCAAGTTACCTTTGAACCTTCCTGCTTAACCTCTCTTATAAATCTTGCCGGACTCTTCGCCATTTCAAACCTTATTCATTATTTAAGTATCGAGTGGCAGGGGCGGAGGGAATCGAACCCCCAGCCTTCGGTTTTGGAGACCGACGCTCTACCAATTGAGCTACACCCCCAAAAAGAAGGCGGGGAACAGAGAAAGCTCCGCCCCCGCGAACACCCAATTACTCAATAATCTTACCTACAACACCAGCACCAACTGTGCGGCCACCTTCACGGATAGCGAAGCGCAAGCCTTCATCCATCGCAATTGGAGAGCCGAGAGTTACTGTCATTTTGATGTTGTCGCCAGGCATAACCATTTCTGTACCGCTAGGTAGTTCAACAGAACCTGTAACGTCAGTTGTACGGAAATAGAATTGAGGACGATAGTTAGAGAAGAATGGAGTATGACGTCCACCCTCTTCTTTGTTCAAAATATAGCACTCACACTCAAATTTAGTGTGCGGAGTGATTGTTCCCGGTTTAGCAAGAACCTGACCGCGTTCAACGTCTTCACGTTTTGTACCACGAAGCAGGATACCAGCATTATCACCAGCCTGACCTTGATCAAGCTCCTTACGGAACATTTCAACACCAGTAACGATAGTTTTTTGCGTATCACGAATACCAACGATTTCGATTTCTTCGCCAACTTTCACAATACCGCTTTCGATACGGCCTGTAACAACAGTTCCACGACCAGAAATTGAGAATACATCTTCAATCGGCATTAGGAATGTTTTTTCCACATCGCGCAATGGCTGAGGAATATATGCGTCAACTTGCTTCATAAGCTCTTTAACTGAGCCTTCACCAATGTCGCCTGCATCACCTTCAAGTGCTTTTAGCGCTGAGCCTTTCACGATAGGAATATCGTCACCAGGGAATTCGTATGAAGAAAGAAGTTCGCGAACTTCCATTTCAACTAATTCAAGCATTTCAGGATCATCAACCATATCCACTTTATTCATGAATACAACAATCGCAGGAACACCAACCTGACGAGCAAGAAGGATATGCTCGCGAGTTTGTGGCATCGGGCCATCTGTTGCAGACACAACCAGAATCGCACCATCCATTTGCGCCGCACCGGTAATCATGTTTTTCACATAATCGGCGTGACCAGGGCAATCCACGTGTGCATAGTGACGTGCATCTGTTTCATATTCAACATGCGCTGTCGCAATTGTAATACCGCGCGCTTTTTCTTCAGGAGCGCCGTCAATTTCGTCATAAGCTCTGAATTCACCGAACATTTTGGTGATAGCAGCTGTCAATGTTGTTTTACCGTGATCAACGTGGCCGATTGTACCGATGTTGACATGTGGTTTTGAGCGATCAAATTTTTCTTTAGCCATTGTTTTAGTCCCTGTTTAATGAGTTATAAGTGTGTTTAAATCTGCGTTATATATTATGTCATAGTTAATAGAAGCTGTGTTCTAGTGCTAACTGGCAATTTTGGCAAGAAAAAATTATTGCAAATCCGTGATTTACGCCGGAGTTGTTGCCATTTACCACTAAAACCTAGGTTCTATTCACCATTAGGGCGGGTGTATTTACTATAGTTTTTTTTTAAATGCAAATGGTTTTTGTTGGATTTTGAGGTTTTTTTTCTGGTTAAGAAAGATATTTACGAGAATAAAGATTCTTGACTCGCGCTGGGCGAGTATGATATGCAGCAATTGTTATTAAAGAATGTTAATTTATGAAATTTACCACCGAACTTGGTTATGAAAAGCTGGCGCAACGCGCAATCCGGCTTAGAGTAGAAATAAATTCATAAAATTACACATAGTTTTAACCTTATCTTAATTGCGATTTATTATTATTAGGATTTGCAATCTTAATTGAGGAGAAATCTATGAAAACAAGGCTATTAACATCAGTAGCAATCTCAACCATAATATTGTTGTCGGCCAATCATGCTAAGGCTGAAGATAATGTTCTTGAGAATCCAAGTGATGATTCCTATACCGCTTTATATTATTATATGTCCGGTGAGGATGCGCCCTTAGAGAAATGGGCGGAAAAGGCGGATGAATATAAATATGCTGATGAATTTAGCCGACATGAAGTCAAAGAAAAGCTGATGAAGCGATATGCAGAGCAGTTAAGCTCCATGGAGGGGGTTGAAAAGCTCAAAATCAATACTAAGGCTGCGCTCGGCGAATATAATGGCGAGAAAAAGGCTTTCAAAATATCGGATATGAGTTCTGCGCATTATTTTTATGGCGGGCACGCAAATAATCAAATCAGAATAATACCGAAGAACCTTGCCGATTTTGAATATCTAGAGATTGAGCCACAAGATGCAAAAGCTCTTACCGAGAAACTGGATTATTACAGAGATGTGAAAATCGAGCTATTAATGAAGATTGTAAAGGTCGGGCCGGGCACAAGGAATAATTTCGGCAATAATGTTATTGATACGGTGATTGAAGAAATAACTATCACTAACCCCAAATCCGGCGAGGTGATAAAGCATGAAATCATAGATTCCGGTAAATTGGCAGAAAATGCGAAACCCATCGAAGCCAAACCTTTTTCATACTCAAGCATTGATGTGGATGATTTAAAGTTAGGTATGGCGGAAAAAGATATTAATGAATGGGCGAAAGGCAAGGGGTATAAAATATCTTTGGTGAATTATCATAATTTCAAGAAAGCTTTTGACGATGGCTATTCGCAAAAACATCAGATTGCCCCCGGTAATACGGAAATGGTTGTACTAGGTAAGGGCGGTGATTGTAAGGGAAATCACCCTGCCTATGGTGGAACGATTCCTGAAGGCGGTAGTTGCACATTGCTGCATTTTAGCAAGGGAGAAGATGGGATGTTTAGCTCAGAGCCCTCAAAATTATGGAAGATTGAGCAATATTACGATATCCCTAATAATGATGTGTATTTTGACCTTTTGGAGGAATCGCAAGCAAAATATGGGTCGCCATCCGCTACGAAGGAAATTACTCCGCGCGGATATAGCAAAAAAGTTCCAAATTTGGCGTGGGGAAGTTCAGAATCCGACAAATTTGATGATTATCCTCTTACTCTGAAAATGAGCGGAACGGGAATGGGGATAGCCGGTATCGTATTCAGCGATAAGTCTATGAAGAATTGATAGGGGATTGTTCCTGAAAGCCCAAGCCTCGCGGCTCCAAATGCAAAAAACACCCGTTAAAGGGTGTTTTGTTGGAATTTGGAGCGGGTAGAGGGAATCGTTTTTGGGATTTAAGCTGTTGATATTTATATGCTTGTGTTAGTTCGTAGAATTTCCCTGCCCCCAAACTTGCCCCCGTATTATTTCCCTATCAACTAAATACAGGTTCGTAATAACAAAGATTTCAGTTAAAGAACATTGTATTTTTAGTTTATACAACTACTAGACAACAGCTCTTCCAGTTCACTTATCTTCTTGTCATTAGCTAATGTGACAAAATATTCTTTTGATTTACTTAGATTCTCACAACCTATTTTTTTATCGCCTTGCTTCAAGTAAACTAAGCCAAGATGTTGATAATTATTGCCCAACCCATCCTTTCCTCTTGTAGAATCTGAATTAATAGAATTTTGCTCTACTGCTTCCAATATATACTTTTTTGCTTCTTCATAGTTACCGAGACCATAGTGCACATAGCCTATTGTATCTGAGACCACAGGATACATTGAACTATCTTTATATTGGGAGTAATAAGAATAAGAGCTTTCTGCATAAGGTAAGGCTTTTTGGAACTTTCCATTTCTTGCATAACCATAAGCTATATTATTATCAATTTCTGCCACACTTTTTTTGTCATCCATCTCTACTGCAATCTTTTTTGCTTGCTCATAATAATCATTTTCTACTCCTGCCTTACTTGCAGCAATGCCCATACTTAGCAAAGAACCCATCATACTATCTTTATCATTTAGGGATTTGTAATAATCATATTCTTTTGCAAAATACGAAATCGCTTCTTTGGATTTTCCTCCCAAATCTAGTGCAATGCCAACCTCTCTATGAATAGAAGCTATATTTTTTGCAGGCAATTTAAGCTCATCTGCCAATTCAGATGCTTTTCTAAGGTTTTCTTCTGATAAAGTAGGTTTATTTAAGGCTGTATATACATCACTAATCTCCAAATGTAGCTGCACAAACATGGCATGCAATACCTGCCCAGTTGCCCAATTCTGTTTTCTGTAATGTTCAGAAAGCTCAATCGCTTCTTTATAATGAGATATTGCAGCTTCCTTATTATCCACTTCTTTTGCGCTATATAGCAATCCAGCAGTTCTGTGCAGCTCAATCAATTGAGCATACATAACAAATGTTAGATGCTCTTCACCTACTGGATTTTTCTTTAACTCGTATGTTGTTATGAGTTTTTCAAGATACTCTAACGCCTTTTTCCAGTCTTTGGTAACAGTATAAAAACCGTAGAGTGACTGATATGGCAATATCATTCTAAATTCATCACCATCTTCAAATTTCTTTGTTTCTTTTTCTGCTAGCAATAAGATTTTTTCGGCATCTTCATACCTTTCTAACTCTATATAGATATTTCCTAGTACGACAGCTCCTGTCACTAGACCGATTCTATCATTATGTTTCTGGGATATTTTTATACCCTCTTCCATTTTTGCAAGCCCATCTTCTAGCCTGTTTGTTGAAACATAAAGAGAACCCAACCTAATTAGAGCAAGGCTATAAGTTACAGCCGCACCATTATCTCCAAAACTACTTAGCTTGTTATAATATTTTCTGGCATCCAGCTCCGCCTTTACAAGAATCTCTTCTGCCTTATCTAGCTTCATTTGCCCTGTATAAAACTCTGCAAGTACAATTTGCGCTTTAACCTTTATGTGATGGTCTGTGCCTTGAAGCGTGGTAATGGCCTTTTCTATCTTTTCCATACCGCTACCAAAGTTTTTATCTTTCCAGTCTTTTCTGGCATCTTCAATTAACTGTTCACCAGATTTGATTATAGAAGTTTGCTCTGAATCTAATTTCGGTGCTGCAATAGAAATGCTTGGAATAAAAGCTACTAAGAGAAGTAATATAAGTAATTTTTTCATACTAAGTATTATAGAGCCTTTTCATGAAGGTTAGGTTAATTGTGATTATTCACAGGTTACATTTCCCGTTACATGCGGGTAGTCATGCCTACTTGCTGGTATAAAATAATAACCAGTAAAAACAGCATCATTAACTACTGTGTTATATTCTTTTTTTATATCGCTCTCATACTCGTCAGAACCACACAGTTCGGTAGCTCTTTTATGGAAGTATTCAATCAACCTGTCATGAGAAGTTTTGTGATTTCCTCTTACTTGAACCTCATATTCATTCTCAGAAATCTTTCTATCTACATAACCACCAGTAGATTGCTCCATTAAAGAGCCATAAGGAGTTTCTGTTGCGCAGGAAGTCAAAGCCAACAGCAAAGCTAATGATAAGAAACGTGCAAACATTCTACTTTTTCACTTCAAGTTCTTCGTTATCACTTAATGAATCATTATCACACTTAAAACGATAATGGATTGATACTGGTAAATTGTCATAGCTTGAAACTGCTTCTGCAACAAGAACACCTAGTAGACCACCGCCAAACGCCATCGGGTTTGTATCAGTCATACCAAAATTAGGTTCATCCTTTTTTTCAAAGCCTGAATTAGAACATAAAGTCGCAGCTTCTTGCTCTGCTAACTTAGTTAGAAATTCTTTACGCAGCTCAACTTTCTCTTCTCCACCTCTAAACTGACCATTCCAAGTTCTTAATTTGTTATCGACAGTAATGAATCTTCCCTCTGTTAACCTACCAGAAGAAACCTCAAACTCATTGCCATCTATTTCTCTGAGCCATGTAGTGTCAACTGTTGCACAAGACGAAATTAACAATAGCGGTAATACTAAAAATCTATTTTTCATATCTATCTCCCAAAATTTGCAGCAGTTTAATAAACAAATATTAACAATTTGTAAAGAGAAATCACGCTTTCTTGATTCTCTTTTCTTTGCCGCCATATCTATATTTCAATCTCCATAGCTTGCCACCTTTCGGTTTTCTTTTAGTTATAGGCATTACTTCCAAATATAGTCCACCACCATCAAAGAGCTTGTATGGCTTGCCTTTGGGCTTTGTGTTCTTAACAGTAGCGTCTGAGAGTTTCATTTGGGGGCAAGCATTATATTAAGGGTTTTCTTGCCCCCAATCTTGCCCCTTATGGGGGGGGGCAGATGTCAATAGACTTAATAAGACCGCCTAATATAACGTTTATAGCAAAACCCTTGTGCCAGCTATGTTTGCAAGGCTTCTTTAGGCTTTATAAGATGAGTGATTGGAGCGGGTAGAGGGAATCGAACCCTCATAGCTAGCTTGGAAGGCTAGAGCATTACCACTATGCTATACCCGCGAAATTTTATTCTACTCAACTTTAGTACTTATATATATATGTTCTGCGGAAATATCTACACCATAACTCGCCAAAAATGCAAGTGCGAAAATATTCCCGTTATGATTTTTGATTCCATGCTTTTAGTGTATTATCATATATTTTTATCACATACCTTTGGCAAGGTGCATATACTAGCCCTCATTTTTAGTGTTTAAATATACAATCATATGTTTTTAATATATCATGTGCCCCATGATAACTGTTGAGCAAATGAAAGCGGCGCGCGCATTGCTGGGGTGGAATCAGCAAGATTTGGCGAATATTGCCAAAATGTCCAAACCAGCCATTGCGAATATTGAACGCAAATTGACCAGTCCGCGCACTGACACCATCACCGCAATCCAAAAAGCTTTTGAAGTTGGCGGGATTGAGTTTATTGACGGCGGGGTGCGTTATAAGCGCGATAGCTTGCAGGTGCAGGTTCTGAAGGGCGAGAATAGTTTGCAGCTTTTATGGGATGATATATATGAAACATTGCTGCCAGGTGAGGAAAGATTGCTAAGCGGCGTGGATGAAAAGATTTTGCTGGGCATATCCGGTTATGAAAAAATGATAGAGCGCTTTGCCAAGAAAAATATCAGTGGGCGGGTGCTGGCGATGCAGGGCGATGTGGTAATGTCGGATTATAGCTGTGAATATCGTTGGGTGAGTCGCGATGTTTTTAATACCGTGCCATATTATTTATATGCAAATAAATATGCGATTCTGATTTCGCAGCCTGAGCCAAGTGTGGTGATTATTGAGAATCAATCAATCGTGGATTCATACCGCCAGCAGTTTGAATATCAGTGGAGCTTGGGCATGAAGGTGAAGAAGAGGCAACGCAAGGCTGAGCAGGTTAGGGAGCCGGAGTCAAATAGAGAGTTGGTTGACGCTTAAGCGCAGATACCAAAATGCTGCGCTGCAATATATTTATGCTGCACTGCACACCAAAAAGGTGTATTTTGCTATCATTCCTTCATTCTTTGTGGTATAATATACTTACTTCAACCAAATAAGGAGGTTTATATGACTACTACAATGTATAAGTTCACCACTATTTTGATAATGATCGGTGCGATCAATCTTGGACTGGTTGGAGCATTTGATCTGGATATAGTATCGAAGCTACTTGTTAGCCCGCTACTAACCAAAATAGTATATGTACTAATTGGTGTTTCAGCAATCTTGCATCTGGTAACAGACGGCAAGAAATTAGTGAAATAACTTTAGTTGCATATAGTGCAAACAAGGGGGGCAATTGCTCCCCTTTGTTTTTGCTGTAAGCGCAAGGATTTAGCTAGTTGCAAAGTTCTTTCATTCTCTTATAGGCAGCACCAGAGCCTTTTAGAGAATATGTATCAATTGAATATGTACCTTTGCGTGAGATACCTTTAACAATCATTTTTGAGCCAGCCTGCACATCATTGACAATTTTTGTATCGGTGATGGAATCTTTAGCCCAAGCATGCTCGCCTTGTGTGAATAGGCGGTATTTCTGTTTGTCTATCTTCACTTCAACATCCACATCTTTTTTGTATGGATAACCGGAGGAAATATTAATTTCATCAGCCCCGCCGGATTTATGATTCACCAGCACATAAGGTTGCCCTCTTTTGGTATAATTCCCGTCCTGAGCAATCGGGGTGGAGGCGATATAGCATGTATTCCCGCCATCGTTAAACACGGTCCAGTCGCCGTGGGCGGAATCAATATTCTGAGCGTTGGCAGGTAATGTAAAGGCTATAAGCGATAATGCGGTAAATAATGATTTTTTCATAATCCAATCTCCTTGCAGCCAACCTAACCAATTTGAAAAACGCAGGCAAGGAATTTTTGAGAATATTTAATTGCGCTCAAGCGGCGCGCAGCCTTAGCGGCCTCAACGGCCTTGCCTTCGCTGCGCTCGGAATAATTTCGCTCAAGCGGATTTAAGGCTAATCAAACAAACTCGAATGAAATTGCGTGAAGCTGCCTTATTTCATCTGCCAGCAGTCTTTGCACGGATTTTTGTCTTTCTAATTTGCTGAAATCCGCAAGCGGTGCGGCTGAAATGACAATTTTTAAATGGCTCTGCCCGCCTTTTCTGTATGGCCCATGTCCGATATGTCTATGTGATTCATCTATAATTTCCAGCGTTTCTGGTTTGAAAGCTTGGGAAAGCTTGTTATATATAATCTCAGAAATATTTAATTCAGGTTTAGTCATGACAAAAAAGATAATAGTATCTGCAAAGGAAATTTTCAATCTCCCATTTGAAATGAAGGTGAATGCTTTTGCTGAAAAGTCCGAACATGTGCCGGAAATTGATCCGACATATAAGTTTGACCCAGAAACCACAAAAGCGATTTTGATCGGTTTTATGCATAATCGCCGTGTGATGATTCAGGGTTATCATGGAACGGGTAAATCTACGCATATTGAGCAAGTGGCGGCGCGGCTGAATTGGCCATGTATCAGGGTGAATCTGGATAGTCAGATAAGCAGGATTGATTTGCTCGGCAAAGATGCAATTGTGCTAAAAGACGGCAAGCAAATCACTGAATTTAAGCCCGGTATTCTGCCATATGCACTGGAACATCCGGTGGCATTGGTGTTTGATGAATATGATGCGGGGCGGCCAGAGGTGATGTTTGTGATTCAGCGGATTTTGGAAGCGCAAGGCAAGCTCACCTTGCTTGACCAAAATCGTGTTATTAAGCCGCATGAGGATTTTCGTTTATTTGCAACGGCTAATACGATTGGGCTTGGTGATACTAGCGGGCTATATCATGGTACGCAGCCAATTAACCAAGGGCAGATGGATCGGTGGAATATTGTAACAACGCTCAATTATCTTGATGAAAAGGCAGAGGAAGAAATTGTTTTTGCTAAATTCCCAAAATTAAGTGCTGCCGAGAAAAAGACAATCAGCCAAATGATAAAGCTAGCAGATTTGAGCCGTCAGTCGTTTATGAGCGGGGATATTTCAACCGTGATGTCGCCGCGTACAGTGATTACATGGGCGGAAAATATGTTCCTGTTCGAAGATGTTGAGCAGGCTTTCAAACTCAGCTTCCTGAATAAATGTGATGATGCGGAAAAACCGGTAATTCGTGAATTTTATCAACGCTGTTTCGGGGACGAGGCGATAGCAAGGCTCGGAAGCTGATAGTCATTGCGGTTTTGCGGAGCTAATACCGCAATCCGGTTAAATGGAGTGGGTTTTGAAGCAACCATGTGTCTATATACTGGCCAAATCAAGGAGGTCTACACTGTATGTAGGTGTAACTTCAGATTTAATCAAAAGAGTATACGAGCATAAGAATGAACTAACAAAAGGTTTCAGTGCAAAGTATAATATAAAAAAGTTGGTTTATTATGAATTTTGCGGAACTATGCAAGATGCGATTATCAAAGAAAAACGTGTCAAAAAGTGGAAACGACAATTTAAATATAATATCATTGAAGAAATGAATCCCGATTGGGAAGATCTTTATGATAGGATTATAAAATAACCAGAACGCGGTATTGATTGCATCAAACCGCGTTGACAATTCGGGCTTTATGAACAAGGAAGCAATAGCGGCAGCGTTTCGGGCATTGGGCAAAACCAAAGCGGAAATCTCTTATCAGATCTCAAATCGTGAAGATTACCATTTTGAAGATGGAATGCTGATTATTCCCGATAGCGAGGATGCACATTTTGTCAGAGCAATGGCAGATATGGCGGCGGCTAATTTGCGCTTTCATGATGCTGAATTGCACCGAGAATTGAAACCGCAAGCCGCAGACGCGCGAGAAATATATGATGCGCTGGAACGGACGCGGGGAGAAATTTTGCTGGCTAAGCGTTATGCGGGGGCATTTGAGAATATCAAAGCTAATAAGGATTTTGGCAATAATCCGGCAGCGAATCTGGCAGAATTATTATGGTCGGACGGGATGAATTTGCCGCTTGCTAAAAAATCTCTTTTACAAGAATGGGCAACGCAGAATGCACAAGGGCAATTTTCAGAAATGCTGGAGAATCTTGATAATCAGCGCGATTTTGCTGAGTCAGTGCATAAATTTCTGGATTTTATGGCGGGGAATAATGCACAGAATGAGCCCTCAGAAGATTCCGAGAGCTATAATGCCGAGAAAATTGAAAATGAAAGTGACGGCGATTTTAGTGAAGAAGAGGGCGATGGCGAAGAGCATGACTCCAAAAGCGCAACTCAGGAAAAAAGCGATGGCGGAAAGCTCGCAAACCCCAAGCCTTCAAAGTCAAAAGAACCGGACGCGATGCCGAATTATGAGCCGATTTCCAACATGGAATATGAGCCGGAGCTGGAATATAAGGTTTATACCAAGGAATTTGACGAAATTGTTTATGCTTCTGCATTAGCGGGGTTTGATGAGCTGAAACGCTTGCGTGCCCAGCTTGATAATAAAATCGCGGATTTGAAGACAATTACGAATCGTTTAGCCTCGCGCTTGCAACAATTGCTGATGGCACCGCAGGATATATGGTGGGAGCTGGATAAGGATGAGGGAAGCTTGGATGCAAGCCGTTTTGCGCGGTTTATCGCCAGCCCTGCCAATGAAAATATATATAAGCATCGGATTGAATCGGACTTCAAAGATACAGTTGTGACATTGCTGATTGATAATTCCGGCTCAATGCGCGGACGCCCGATTATGTCGGCAGTAGCTTGCGCAGATATATTAGCGCGGGTGCTGGAGCAATGCGGGGTGAAAGTGGAGGTGTTGGGATTTACCACCGCAGAATGGAAGGGCGGGCAAGCGCGGCAAAAATGGCAAAAATCCGGTGCGCCGAAAAATCCGGGACGGCTAAATGATTTGCGCCATATTATATATAAATCAGCCGATTTACCTTGGCGGGCTTCAAAACGCAATCTGGCTCTGGCGTTGAAGGAAGGGCTGCTCAAGGAGAATATTGATGGTGAGGCGATTTTGTGGGCAAGTTCGCGCTTAATGAATCGTCCCGAAGCGCGCAAAATCCTGATGGTGATTTCTGACGGTGCGCCAGTGGATGATAGCACAATGGCGGTGAATGTGAGCAATTATCTTGATAGCCATTTGCGCAAGGTGATTAATAATATTGAGCATTCCAATAAGCTGGAATTGCTGGCAATCGGCATCGGGCATGATGTCGGCAGATATTACAAAAATGCGGTGACAATTATGGATATCAATGATTTGGGTGAAACCATGATTGGCAAAATGGAAGAGCTATTCGGCAAAGCTGCTTAGAGCTATATAAGCTTACTCTTTAGGTGCTTTTGCAGGAGCAGCTTTTTTTGCAGCAGGCTTTTTTGCAGCTTTCGGCTTTGCAGCAGTTGCTGATTTAACCTTTGCAGGTTTTGCTTCTCCGGCTTTTTTCGCTTTTGCAATCAGAGATTTTGGGGAAACATGCTTCTTCTGAGTTTCTGAGCGCTTCACAAGCTTTTTCAAATCCTCTTCAGATAATTTTTTAAGCAATGCTCTTCTGAGCTTTTGCCCTGATGCCGCCAATTTTCTGTTTGGCGTATTCACCAAAAATTTATCAATTCCACCAACATGCTCAACCGAGCGCAATGTTTTTACGGCAATTTTCAATATCAATTTGCCCAAATAATCACTTTGCAAAGCGATATGTTGAACATTCGGGTCAAAACGTCTTCTTGAACGTACCCCAGTTTGACTTCTGTTAACAGGAACGTTATGACCGGTTTGCGGCTTAACACCCAATAATTCACAAGCTCTTGACATCTTTTCCGCCTAAATTAGTTATTTAATTATATAATTTTTATGTTCTAGTGTATATCTTAGGACGGCGGAATATATATATTTAACCAATAAGGGTCAAGAGATTTTATGAAAAAACTGATTTATGTTTTTGTAACACTGGCAGTTCTGGTGGGACTTGCCGCTATAATTATACCGATTATCGCCGATCCTAACCGCTACAAAGAGCAGATTACCAAGAAATTTCGCGAAAGTACGGGGTATGAGATTGCTATCGGCGGGGAAATA